>FZPS01000184.1_pt9 | contig 116792 bp, 113 predicted proteins | sample 1817821 | NCBI WGS metagenome assembly FZPS01 (sample SAMEA104158645, study PRJEB21678) | metagenome | place: Germany | collected 2015-04-21
CCCGGGCACCGGGCCAATTGGTTAAGATAGGGAAGCCATTGCATGCTTTGCTGTTTATGGTCACCGTAGAGCCTTTCATGGCACACTACCTCACGATGGCTTTCATCGAGTACTATCACATGAAAAGCAGTTAATTTTACCAGTACATACTGGTTTGCATATTTAGGAGCCGCTGAGTATTCGTGTAAGCCTTTATGCAGCAGGAATTTGCCATAGCCATTTGTCTTTACTGTTATGTATTTACTTGTATCAAAAGATGTTTTAGGCAGTTCTAACAGGGCTGCAGCATCATCTCTGTAAAGCTCTTCAATAGTACCTTCCTTGCGGTAATGCTCTCTATGAGCATCTTCTTCACAACGGATTAAAAGGTTTTTATTGAATTTACTGATGCTTTCAAACCGCGGTACAGGCACCAGCATATTTCTCCTATGATAACCTACTTTGTTCTCTACATTACCTTTTTCATGCCCGCTGCTTACATTGCAAAAGGCCGCTTCAAAACGGTAATGTTCCATAAAACGCAGGAAATCAGCTGTTAAGCTTCGGTTGCTGCCTTTCATTACCTTGGCAACCATGGTGCTGGCATTATCAAACCATATCCTGGTTGGTACACCACCTATATGCTCAAATATCGTTTTTAATCCTTCAAACAGACATTCCTGATTTTCTCCTTTGAAAACCTGAATATATCCTTTATTACTATAGGGGAAAGATAGATTTAAATATTTGCCGCTATGCAATTTTCCGTTTTCATAAAAATCTGCATCACCAAAATCTACCTGTGCTTCACCTGGTATATGCTCCAAAGGTAAGTAAGCTTTCTTTTCTCCATATATCTCTTTTTTCTTTTCCGCCACATAACCTGCAACAGTTCTATAGGAGCAGTTAAAGTCATATTTGTATTTTTCTGCTAACCTGTCGTATATACGTTTTGCTGTATGTCTTTGTTTACGCCTGGCTCTTTTATCATCCATTAGCCACCTGTCAATATCAGGCTTGTATGGATCAAGTTTTGGATATCCAGGCTTCTCTTTTACTCTAGGCAGATCTCTGTTCCAGTCTTCTTTATTTAGATATCCTCTTATTGTTTTGCGGTCGTGACCGGTTTCCTTCGATATTTGACTAACATTTTTCCCTTCCTCAAAATACATTTTTCTGATATCCTTAATTTGGGTCATTGATAGCATCCCTCCAACCTCCCTTGTAATCGATTCCCATCAACTACAAGGATATTATTTTGGGGTGGTGCCTTCAATGACCTTTTGCAATTATGGGGAATTTACTGTTGCAAAAGTGGGGATTTCCTTTTGCAACTTTGTCCATTTTTATTTTGCAATAAATATGCAGTAAAGGCCAATGGTGTTACACTTGCAGAAAACAACGGCGTTTATACCATTTCCAACATCACTCAGGCACAGACCGTAACAGTGGAAGGTGTAGAGGAGGATATTATATTGCCTACACCTACACCTGAACCGACAGTGACACCGGAGCCAACGCCGACACCGCAACCTACAGTTTCACCAGAGCCATCTGCTGCACCGGAATCAGCCGCGGCGTCGGAACCGACAGCAACGCCAGAGCTTACACCGATACCGGAGCCTTCTCCAACCCCTGCACCGCCCCCGACAACTATTCTAACCGTTGATACGGTGTATAACAATAAATCCAATGCATCTATTTGGTTGACCGGAAGCGGCTTTGCAGTTGATGATCTGCTTATTACACATACTGTAACAGGCGGCAATGATTATAATGCCATGATCAGGCTGGCGGACAGTAATAAGATAATGTGGATATATGATATTTCCCTGAAAAGCGGCATGAAATCCACCGGCAGCGCCATGTACATGAATATTAAACTGGATAAAAAATATGCCGGCCCAGCATTTACGCTGGTACATAAAAAGGCGGATGGCACCTATGAATATTTCTGTGCCAATGCAGATGAGGCCGGCAATGTTAAGTTTGGGCCGCTGCATGAGCTTTCACCCTTCATGCTGGTACAGGGAAGTTTGAATGGCAATCTGAGCGGCAACCCCAAGACCGGTGATATAAGCATGCCGTTACATTAAAGAAAAATGATTGAACAGGCGGGTCTCCCGCTTGTTTTTATTTGTTAAGGTGGTTTGTTTCTCCAATTGACAATATAAATCCTGTATGGTACAATGTAGCAAATTCCGTCAAAAGACGCATTATAGTTCTATTAGTCACAGTTCTGGATGCAGCAGTGTATTTATTTGCGTTATTGTTCTAAGTGTTTTGATTGATCATCTCATTAAGCTTTTCTTTAGTAATATTTAATGTTTTTACGTGTTAAAGATTTATATTTTTGGAGAGGCAAGCGAGGAGTGTCTATGGATAAACTGTTACCAAGAGAAAGGGTTTTGGCAGCATTATCTCATCAGGTTACCGACCGCGTACCTTTGGATTTTTGGGCGGTGCCGGAAACCTGGGCAAAGCTGAAAAATCATTTTGGCACGGAAGATGAAGAGCTTATTCTTCAGAATTTGGGAATTGATGTCCGGCAGTTTCAGCCGGATTACACCGGTGAAATTGTAACCTTGGAAGACGGCAGTTACTATGACCCTATGGGGGTTCACAGGATAAAGGTCAAAAACCTCTACAGCGAATATGAGGAATATGCCAGCTCTCCCCTGGGTTTTGCAGAAACGGCGGAGGATCTGGAGAAGTATGACAGGTGGCCTGACATAGAAAAGTTTGATTTTGCAAATCTTTCAAAAAAGATAGGAGATGCCCATAAAAAATATTACATAAAGCTGGAAACGGGCGGCCTGTTTGAATTGGCCTGGGCTCTCAGGGGTTATGAACGGTTTATGATGGACATGGTTTTAAACCCTGAAATCCCCCATGTCATCATGGGCAGGTTAACCGACTTTTTCTGCGAATACGTCAGGCGTGCCATGGAATATGCAGGCGATAAAATTGACATGATTTATACATATGACGATATTGCCTCACAAAACGGCCTTTTGATATCCAAGGATATGTGGAAGGAATTTATCCGTCCCTATCATGTGAAGCTCAACAGCGTAATCAAGTCTTACGGCAAAACCATTATGTATCATTCCTGCGGAGCGGTTTACGATGTTATTGAGGATTTAATGGCACTTCCCATAGATGTATTGAATCCACTTCAGCCCTTGGCAGCAGGCATGGATATGGAAAAGATCAAGAAAAATTTTGGAGACAGGCTGTGCTTCCACGGAGCAATCGATATTCAGTTCTTGCTGCCTCAGGGAAGCAGGGAGGAAGTTGCGGAAACCGTAGAAAAAACAATTCAGGTTTTAGGTGCCGGCGGAGGATATATCTTAAGCAGTGCCCACTACATTCAGGCGGACACGCCGGTGGAAAACATCATTACCATGTATGAAACTGCCAGAAAAGTATCTTTGAAATAGAAAAGAGAAATTAACAAAGAAGGAGCAGATGTCATGGGTGAGGAGCGTCAATATCACATTCAGCTGAAGCAAGGCGATGCAGGCAGGTATGTTATTCTTCCAGGAGATCCCAAAAGGTGCGAAAAGATAGCCAGGTATTTTGATGACCCTGTTTTAATGGCAGACAACAGGGAATACGTTACATATACCGGTTACCTTGAAGGTGAAAAGGTAAGCGTTACTTCCACAGGAATAGGAGGCCCCTCTGCCGCCATTGCCATGGAGGAACTGGTAAGGGTAGGCGCAGACACCTTCATCAGGGTGGGAACATCCGGTGGTATTGCTTTGGATGTTATGGGCGGAGATATAGTAATAGCAACCGGTGCTATCAGGATGGATGGAACCGGCAGGGAGTATATACCGGTTGAATTTCCTGCGGTAGCGGATTTTGAAGTGGTAAATGCCTTGGTTGAAGCTGCCCAGCAGCTGAACAGGAAATATCATGTGGGGGTTGTCCACTGCAAGGATTCCTATTACGGCCAGCATGAGCCAGAGATTATGCCGGCGGGGTATGAGCTTTTGAACAAATGGGAGGCCTGGAAAAAGGGCGGGGCACTTACCTCTGAGATGGAATCCTCAACCCTGTTTATTGTGGGAAGTTACTTAAGGGCACGTGTAGGCTCCGTTCTGCTGGTTTGCGGAAATCAGGAAAGGGAAAAGGCAAATATGGATAATCCCAAGAGTTTTGACACCGATCTTGCAATCCAGGTGGCAATTCAGGCAGTAAGAAATCTTATAAAGAAAGACAGGGAAAAAAGCACTTAAAGAAGGGTGGCTCAAGTAATGGTTAAACGCAAAGTAATAATCGACACAGACTGCGGATCTGACGATGCAGTGGCAATTGCAATGGCTCTGAATGATCCCGGCGTGGAAATACTGTTTTTTACAACCGTATGCGGCAATGTAAGTGCAGAGCAGGCAGCAATTAATACGCTCATAACCATTGAACAAGCAAATACATATGAACCTCCCGTATACATAGGCTGCCGCAAACCCCTTTTGAGGGACCTGGTTTTTGCCTATGAAACCCACGGCCAGGACGGCATGGGAGATATAGGGCTTAAAGTTAACAGGCTGAAAGTTGCCGAAGGCAACGGTGTTCTGAAGATGCTGGAAGCTCTCAATGAGGCTGAGGAAGGCGAAATTGAAATTATTGCTTTAGGGCCTTTAACCAATATAGCGGTGGCAATTATGCTGGATCCGGACGCTATGAGAAAGGTAAAGAAGATATACTCCATGGGCAGTGCAGGCCTTGGTTTTGGCAATGTATCCCCGGTTGCCGAGTTTAACATATGGCAGGATGCGGAAGCGGCGAAAATAACTCTGGACTTTGGCATTCCCTTAATGTTCATAGGCTGGGATGCATGTCTGGACGAAGCCATGCTCAATAAGGATGATATAGAAAGAATAAGAAATTGCAGCGATCTTGGCAGGTTTGCCATAGAGTGCAACCGCCAGTTGATAGAGCTTAATACCGAAAGGTTTGGAGAGCCTGTTCTGGATATGGCTGATCCTGCAGCCATGGCGGCAGTACTGTATCCGGAATGTATTAAGGAGTGCGATGCTTACTATTGCGATGTGGATATTTCCCAGGGCATAAGTTATGGTGCAGTGCTGGTAGACAAGTATCATTTTTCAGGCAAGGAACCCAATGCAGAAATATGCAGCGCATTGCACGGAGATAAGTTTAAGGATTATCTATACAGAATGCTTTGCAACAACGGCTGAGAAGGAGATCTGAACAGATACGGTGGGAATCAGGAAATATTTTAACCAGTTTACGTATATATTATTTTTCTTCCTTGGCTGCATATTTGCCGCCAATCAGCTGATGGTTCATTACGTAAGGCAGGCCCTTGGGGCAACGGAGATGCAGCTGGGCCTTATGATCGGTTCCATCTATATCGGCTCCATGCTCATGGCCCTGGTTTTAGGCGAACTGTCAGAAAGGACTGGGAAACGGGCAGCCGCCATAATTGCAGCCGGCTGTTTCGGCATAGGAGCCCTGCTGATCACCCTGTCCGCACGTGTGGAGCTGGCGGTAATCTCCTATTTTATCTATGGCAGTGGTGTGGGCGGGCTGGAGGCCATGCTGTTTTCCCTGATTGGCGATTACAACGGTGAGCATACCAGCAGGCATATGAACCTTACCCAGGCCTTGTTCAGCATCGGCGCTTTTCTAAGCCCCGTGCTGTTAAACAGTTTTGTCACCTATATCGGTTACAGGGCGGTTTACATCTTCGTATGGATTCTGATGACCGGGCTTGCTGCAGTGTTTATTCTGGATAAGTCTGTTGATGAATTTGCGGTTAAAAGCGGTGAAAGAATAGGCGGTTTAACTATATTCAAGCTGGCGCGCAAACCGGCAATGCTGATATTTATGCTGGTTCTCATGACTGCCATCGGCTGTGAAACAGCGCTTACCTACTGGCTGGTCAACTATTTTGACCTAATAGGCGCTTCGGCAATGGGGGCTTTTGGCCTGTCGGTATATTGGTTTTTCAGCATACCCGGGCGGGTGATAGGCGCCAGGGTGCGTGATCCGGGCAGGCACCTGGTTTTCTGCTTCCTGCTGTGCAGCGCAGGCATAGTATTCCTGCTGCTGATACCAAGCCCTGTGCTGAAGCTGGCCGGGGTATCAATTATTGGCATAGCCCTGGCTCCGGTATACCCCAGCATCAGTACAATAGGCGGCAGCTTGTTCCCGGAAAATTCCGGAGCAGCATTTGCCCTTATGGTGTTCTCATGCGGTTTCGGAGGTGCGGCAGCCCAGCCCGTAATAGGCGCGGTTGCAAAACTGGCCTCCATCTCAGCCATATATATCGGCATTGCTGTGATAATGGTTGTTTTATCCATAATGACACTGGCCGGCATGAAGGCATCCAAGGCTTGAGCTTTTCTTCCTGTATGCAATTTGTTGTGCGGATGGCACAGCAGAATAATATAAATTAATTTAAGGAGGAAACAAAATGGCAGAGAAAAAGAAGTACTCAATTAAAACGGACTTCTCTTTGCTGGCGCTTCTGCTCATACCCATAGCGGTAGCCGTTAACTTTGTCGGCGGGCAGGTAGCAGTACTGCTGAAGATTCCGCTCTACCTTGATACCATCGGCACCATCATGGTAGGTATGCTCTGCGGGCCATGGGTAGGCGGACTTGCTGGACTTATCACTAATCTTGTACTTGGAATTGCCGAACCAACCTTTATACCCTTTGCCATAGTAAACGTTGTAGTAGGTGTAGTAACCGGTCTATGCGCCAGATGGGACGGATTCAGCGTATGGTGGAAGTGGATTATTTCCATGGTGCTTATGTCCCTGGCATCCATTATAAGCGCTGCACCTATCGTAGTACTCCTCTACGGCGGAATTACAGCATCCGGTACTTCCCTGATAACTGCAACACTTATGGCAACCGGAATGAACATCTGGAGAGCGGTAATTTCAACTGAGCTGGTATTTACAATATCAGACAGAATCATATCCTACATCATAACCTATTTGATTATCAGGGTTATCCCGGACAGAACTTTGATCAAGTTCTCAATAGGAGAGAACTATATCAAGAAACGTAAAGCTGACGAAGAAGCAGCTGCATAAGGAAATAAAGTTCTGTCTCCCCTCAGCGGGATACAGAACTTTATTTATTCACAATCAAGGGGTGTTGCTTAAAAATGTGGGCTGAAAAACTCCGTATAAGAAAAAACAATGTTATTGCGGACTTATACCCGCTGACCAAATTATGGATTGCAGCTTTATATGCTCTGTGCGTGCTTATCCTTGGCACAATGAAGATAGACGGCTATCCGGTATATATGATGGCTGCCTTTCTAGTTGTTCCTATACTGGCCTTATTAAGCGGGATTTTCAAAAAATTCCTGAATGTATATAAAGGAATTTTTACCTTGTGCCTGTTTATATTGGTAGTTCAGGCCCTGCTTATTAAAAGCGAAGAAATTGTGTGGGGGTTCAAGCTGTTCGGAAACTTCACAATCAATGTATATAAGGGCGGTTTGCAAAAGGGCCTGGATCTCAGTTTTAATATCATGAATATTGCCAGCATACTGGCCTGGTTTTTCCAGACCACTGAAAACAAAGAGCTGGTTTATGCCCTGGAGAAAAAGGGCATGTCCCCCAAAGCCTCTTATGTTTTCCTTTCCACCCTGCAGATGATCAAGGTGCTGCAGCATAATTCAAGAGTTATTATGAATGCTCAGCAGGCTCGCGGCGTGGAAACGGAAGGGAATTTGTTCGTGCGTGCCCGGGCTTTCTTGCCGTCCATGGTTCCGCTGATTATGGGATCAATTGCCAACACCGAAGAACGCGTGCTGACACTGGAATCCAAGGGTTTCTCCGTTAAATGCAAGAAAACCCATATTTTTGATGTTGTGCCAAGCGGCAATGAAAGAACCGCTATGATTATAGCCGTAACAATCACAATTTTAGTGGTAGTTTGGAGGGTATTGGCGTGGGTGTTGTAATCGAATTAAGAAATGTAACATATAGTTATCCGCTGGCAGATAAGCCTGCCATCAAGGATGTCAGCCTGAAAGTGGAGGAAGGCAAGTTCTACGGTGTTATCGGCAAGAACGGTTCCGGAAAGACTACCTTGTGCAGCATTATCAGAGGCTTTGCACCCAGCTTTTTCAAAGGGGAGCTTGAAGGGGAAGTGCTCTTATATGGAAAACCTATGTCGGAATATGATCAGGGAGAGCTGGCCCTGCACATGGGTTATGTATTCCAGAACCCCTTTAACCAGATATCCGGTGTAAAGGAAACTGTATTTGAAGAAGTTGCATTCGGGCTGGAAAATTTCGGGGTGCCCGTTGAAGAAATTGAAGAGCGGGTTATGGATATCATGAAGCTGACCAAAATTGACCACCTGGCAGAACAGCATCCCTTTGAACTTTCCGGAGGGCAGCAGCAAAGGCTGGCCCTGGCATCCATACTTGTTCTGGAGCCGGATATAATGGTAATTGATGAACCCACTTCCCAGCTGGACCCTGAAGGAACCGAGAGCGTTTTTGAAATAATATCCCAGCTGAAAAAAGCCAGGAAAACCGTTATACTGGTTGAACACAAGGTGGATCTGATTGCCGAATATGCGGATGAGATCTTTGTATTAAATGACGGCGAGCTTATAAAAAGCGGAGACAAGCATGATGTTTTAACCGATGTTTCTCTGCTTGACCATGGCGTTCAGCTGCCCCAGATGGCTGTTCTGGGCCACAGGCTCAGAAAGAGGGGCTTGAATCTGGATTATATCCCCATTACAGAAAAGGAAGCCAAAGACGTTATAGGAAGGCTCATATACAGGGAGGCACAGTAATGTCATATATAAAGATAAGAGATGTTAGCTTTATGTATCCCAATGGAGTTTTGGCTGTTGAAAATATAAACCTGGATATTGAAAAAGGCGAAAATATTGCGATTATAGGCCAGAACGGCGCCGGAAAAACCACTACTGTAAAGCTTCTGAACGGTCTGCTGAAGCCTACAAAGGGCGCAGTTATGGTTGGTGACATGGATACCCGGGAATATACCACGGCCCAGATGTCAAGGGTTGTAGGGTATGTTTTCCAGAATCCGGACGACCAGATTTTCCATCCCACTGTCATATCCGAGGTGGAATTCGGGCCCAGGATACTGAAGTTTGATGAAAAAAAGAAAGACGAGCTGGTGAATTATGCATTGGAAATTACCGGCTTAAAGGAATACCGGGAAGAAAACCCATATGATCTGCCCCATTCAATCAGGAAATTTGTTACCATAGCGTCCATTATAGCCATGGACAGCCAGGTAATGATATTTGACGAGCCTACCGCAGGCCAGGACCTGGTGGGCATACAGCGGCTGTCTGACATCTTAAAGGAAATGCTCCAGAAGGGGAAGACACTTATAACCATTACCCATGACATGGAATTTGTAGCGGAAAACTTCGACCGGGTAATAGTAATGGCCAATAAAAAGATTATAGCTTCAGGCACTGCCAAGGAGATTTTCTGGAATCCGGAAGTGTTGGAGGAGGCTATGCTGAAACCCCCTCATGTCAGCCGTGTCTGCCGGGAATTGGGCCTAGGCAGCAATATTATACGAATTGATGAAGCCATTGAGGCAATTATAGCGAAGACCTAGTATCCCGTTCCTTACCTTTTCTTTCTGGACAGCTTGTCCAACAGGGATGAGATTTCCTGTCTTTTTTTCTCTTCACTGTCTTTGTCCAATTCAAAGGCAATGGTAAGGTGGCTGCCTTCCCTGGTGCCTTCAGGGAGCAGCCTCAATGGGATATCAAGCCTTGTCTCCTCTTCGCCGATCAATAATACTGCTGTATCTCCTTCTATGCGGTCAACCACAGCTTTCATTTGCACAGCTCCTTTTTGGCAGGCTTCCTGATCAGATTCTTTTTGCCTGAAGTTCTGCCCTAATTTGCATATCGGACATGGTAATCTGTTCCGTTTGTCTCCACAATAATGGTTCCAAGCAGATCGGTGCGGTATATGTCAATTGATGCCTGTTCCAGCTTCTCCAATATTTCTTTATGGGGATGGCCGTAGGAGTTGTCCGCACCGCACATGATTACCACCGCTTCCGGGGCAGCGGCTTTAAGGAAATCATCGCTGGTGCTGGTGCTGCTGCCATGGTGCCCGGCTTTTAAAACTGTGCTCTTGAGTTTATAGCCGGATTTAAGCATTTCATTTTCCGATTTCTTTTCTGCATCTCCTGTAAAAAGAAAACTTATATCTCCGTAAGTCAGCTTGGATACAATTGAAGCATTATTAAGGTCATCCGCATCCGGATCGGCCGGGGAAAATATCTCCAGCCTGGTTCCGTCTTCATATTCCCTTTTTATCCCTGCCCTGGCAAGGGTGAATACTATGTCTTTCTGGTCAATCAGCCTCAGATAGTCTTCAAAGGTTTTACTGGTATGCACAAGGCCTGGATCCATCACTTCTTTTACAGGTATTTCCTTTAGCACGGTTATCAGGCCGCCTATATGGTCTGAATGGGGATGGGTGCCGATAACCAGCTCCAGGTCGTCTACATTCTGATCTTTAAGGTATTCAACAACCTTTTCTCCCTGTTCCCGTTCTCCTCCGTCGATTAATATATCCTGCATTGGGGTTTTAATATATATGGAATCACCTTGTCCCACGTCTATAAAATGCACTTCTGCCAAGCCGCTTCCGGCGCCTGTATCCAGGCTTTCCTGCCTATTGAGCAGGCCGCTTGAATCCAGCAGGTAATAGAAGGCCAGCAATACAAGAACAAATATTATGGTGGTTAAGGCGGATCTGTTTTTTCTTTTTCTTCTTGCCATGGGATCGGTCCTTTCTGTCATATGCAAGCAGCTAATTTATTATATCCTATTAAATGATTTAAGTGAACCGAAAACGCCCTGAAGCCTTAAAAGCTTCAGGGCGTCTTTCAAGAGACCTCTGCGGGGGTGTTTCAGCTTGTTTCCTGGATAAACTTCTGCCGGCATTCCCAGCTGCAGAAGTGGTGCGACTGATCATTCATACGCAATATATATGCCTTGCGCTTTTCTATCATTTTGCCGCAGTAATCATCCTGAACCAGCTGATACAGCAGTTCATTTTCCAGCTGTCTTTTTTGCTGCTCCAGTGCCAGATTTATGTCAGCCGACTCGGTCTGGACTTTTTTCATCCTCTTGGATATTATAACGCTGTTAACTATGGAAATCACTGCTCTGAACAACAATACGATCATTGTGATTCTGAGCAGGGAATTAAGCATGTCCATGGGCCGCTCTCCTTTCTGTTCCTATATATATAATAACATTTTTGTGTTAATCAAATATGAATGTTTTGTTAATTTTTATACATTCATGTTGACAATTGTCCTGTTGCCGACAGCCCTGGCGGTTACAACAGTTTCCATCAGCAGTTCAATTCTTCTGTCCTTGTATACGTTGTTGTATTCTTTCACTTCAACTGTTATGTTGGAGGCGCCCATGGCTTCAGCCTGATCCCTGGCACCTTTGGCAGCCATATCTTTGGACCACTTTAAAGCCTCATCATAATCTTCTGTTTCAAAGTATTCAAAAGAGCCATGGCAGCCATAGCTTACAATACCCGTTCTGTCATAACGCGGTCTTATCAGCACCTCTTCTTTTCCCACAATGCTTCCGGTAACAGCGCCTACAGCATTGGCTACACCTGAATATTCATTAAGCTGGGCAGAAGTGCCCAAAGCATCTGCAAGCCGGTTCAAAAATATATGAGCGGGTGCGCCGATTCCTATGATGGGAAGGGGCGTAGAGATTTTAATGTCAATATCATCATAGGGGTTGTAAAAGGCTGTATCCATAAGCTTCTTCGTGTCAGGAGCCAAATCGCTGCCGGAAGGGCTTATGCGGCCGTCCAGCAGGTATTCTATTATCAGATTATAAAGCTTCTGAATAATTCTGGTATAAACCAGGCTGATAAAATCATCAAGCGGCATATGGAGGCGGTTGGCCATGATTTCTGTGCCCAGCCGGGCGCTTTCCGAATCCCAGGCCTGAAACTCTCCTTTTACATGCATTATATCCGACGGGGTAAGGGCACTTCTGGCAATTATGCCCCGTTGTTCCAGCCTTTCGGTACGAAGCAGAAATACGCTGCTTTGGGTTTCATCTGCCAGCTGTTCCAGGCTTAAAGGGCCTTTTTCCAAAGCTTTTAATATATCCTGCTCTTCCCTGCTAAAGCTTTCAATATTCTGCGGTTTGGATACAATATAAAGAAATTCAGCCAGTGAAATGCTGTGCCATTTGTTTTCAGCATGTATCCTTTTCAGTTCCTTTTTAATCTCAGGCGAGTGGCATGCCAGCCAGCATAGCGGTGCTGCCTTACGGGGGCCTATCTGAAGCTGCTCATTCATATCAAAGGAGATGATGCTGTCTCCCCCCAGGCCTATGGTACGGATTTTTATGGCCTTGGTGCCTGTCCGCCATGAGCCTATGTCAACACCTTCTTCCGACAATACGGTAAGCCCGCCCCTGATCAGAGCCAGATCGCTGGTGGTACCGCCTATATCCAGTATCAGCGCATCCTTGCATCCGGTCAGCTGCATGCCTCCAACCACGCTGGCCGCTGGTCCGGACAAAAGGGTTTCCACCGGCCGTTCCCTGGCAAAGGATTCGGACATCATGGTGCCGTCACCCCGTACAATCATAACCGGGGCCGATATTCCCATCTCCTGCATGCCTTTCTTCACCGAATCCAGCAGGTCATCTATCAGCTTTATAAGGCCTGCGTTAAGCAAGGTGGTGGATGCCCTGCGCAGGGAGTTTATTTCACTGCTCAGCTCATGAGCACAAACCACGGGTTTTCCTGTCCACTGCCTGATAAGCTTTTTGGCTTTCAGTTCAAATTCCGCGTTTCTTATTCCCCAGTATTCAACCACTCCGTAAGCATCGGTTTCCGCGTCAGCTTCTTCAACCCGTTTTTTTAAAAGATCCCAGTCCGGCACGGACAATACCTGTCCCTGCTGGCCGTGTCCGCCGGGGATTAAGATCATCTCATCGGTTTCCGGAAGACCGTATTTGGCGCGCAGCTTTTTAAGCAGTTCCGGATCGTATCCTATTAATATCAGCCTGCCCCTGGAAAATTTGCCTTCCACACAGGCATTGGTGGCCAGGGTGGTGGACAGGGAAACCAGCTGAATATCTCTAAAATAATCTTCGGGCAGAGAGCTTAAAGATTCAATTATTCCTGTTGCCAGATTGTCCTTGGTGGTTAAGGCTTTGGCTTTTGCCAGCACATTTTTTCCTTCAAAATCATATATTACTGCGTCGGTATAAGTACCTCCGGTGTCTATTCCCAGGCCCAGCTTCAAGAATGTATGCTCCTTTCGATGCTGCAAATTATGTATATTTTAATCAGTTATATTATCCGCTTTAAGCCGGCAGCAGTAAAGGGCATATCCTGCGCTGTCCTGCCATTATCTTGCTAAATTTTAAGGCAGGGCCTATGATATAATATATACATATTTAAAAAAGGAAAAAAAGAAATTAGGTGATACTTTGATTCCGCTGGGAAACGACTGGGACAAGCTGCTTGAGGCTGAGTTCAAGAAGGATTATTATCTTAAGCTGAGAGAGTTTTTAAAGCATGAATACCGCACAAAAGTGATATATCCAAATATGTATAAAATATATGAGGCCCTAAGGCTTACTTCCTATGAGAATACCAAAGTGGTCATTCTGGGGCAGGATCCTTACCCTGGCCCAAACCAGGCTCACGGCCTGGCCTTTTCGGTACAGCCGGGAGTGGCCATACCGCCTTCTCTTCTCAATATTTTTAAGGAATTGAATGAAGATTTGGGATGCTATATTCCCAACAACGGCTATCTGGTTCCCTGGGCCAGGCAGGGTGTGCTGCTTCTGAATACCAGTCTGACCGTTGTTGCAGGCAGGCCCAACTCCCACAGAAACAAAGGGTGGGAAAAACTAACCGACCGGATAATTGAGCTCTTGAATGAAAAAGAAAGTCCGGTTGTCTTCCTGCTTTGGGGCAATAATGCAAAAAGCAAAACTTCTTTAATTACAAATAAAAACCACCTGGTGCTGACAACAGTGCATCCCAGCCCCCTGTCTGCCAGCAGAGGCTTTTTCGGCTGCAGGCACTTCTCCAAAGCCAACAAGTTCCTCATGGAAACCGGCCAGGAGCCTGTAGACTGGCAGATTCCCAATATTTAACCTGCAAGCTTCCTGCCCTTGGCTGCCCGGAAAAAGAGGCGGGCAAAATGCAAGGCTGTGCTGTAGAATTCATGAATAAGCGGGGCTTTTGCAAAAAAGTCATCTATCAGGCTCTCGTTATATACCGGAGCAGGATGGTATTCATCCAGGCTTCCCTTGAATATCAGGAAGGGATCCAAAAGACGTTCCATTTCGGCAGGGGTCATAGGTGCCAGCATGGATTGGGCCAGGTTGATCTGGCCGTGCATCAGGGCTTTTACAACAAAATCTGTACATACATAGGCTTTATAGGTATGGCACCCCCATCCGAAAGGGCGGCCTAAAACGGCCAGGGAATTATAGATGCATTGTTCCTCATCATCCCGGATCTTATATATAAATTCCGTTATTTTGCTGTATTGTTCTTCATTCACAGGAATTTCAAACACCTTGATCTGAACTTCCGCTTCCCTTCCCAGGGTGAGCCTCTGCGGAAATTCCTGGATAAAGCCGCCCACCAGTGCATTATGAGCCCGGTAACGGGCAAAGGAATACATTTGGCTCAGGTCTTTGGTAAGGCTGATGGAGGCATGGTTATAAGCGCTTCTGGTAAGGAAGCGTATCATTTTGCCTATCCTGGTCGGCGTTGCCGACAGTACAACATATATATGCTTCATGCTGATGCACCTCTTGATACATTTCACATATTATACCACACAGAGCAGGCACAGAACAGAATGAAAAAAATAGTATATAGCATGCTGAATATTATTTGCAGAGGCGGTTTAAAATGAAAGACCGGGCATTGATAGGCCTTTTGTGCCAGAATCTGAATCCCGTTCCCTTCTATAACCATTGTAAAGACATGCCGGTAAGAATAATCAAATTTAAAGCCGGCGGTATTGACTGGAAGAAGAAACGCCTGAACGGAATCATTTTGGAAAACGGAGAGTGGACCAAGGCGGAAACTCCTATGCCTGATGCGGTTTATAACAGATGTTATACGGATTCAGCCGAAACTGCAGAAAGGCTGGAGGGCATCATTGGAAGGGGAAAGGTTTTTAATGGATTAACCTTATTTGATAAATATACGGTTTTTCGTATATTAAGCAATAGCAAACTGGAGCCTTTTGTTATACCAACGTTTAAATACAGTGATGAAGCCCTGATTAAATTGCTTTATTATCAGGGAGCTGCTTTAATTAAGCCGTCAAAAGGCTCAATGGGCAGCCGAGTTTATAAGATAAGCATGGAAAACAGTATATATAAGGTATATCTGCATTCCTTGCTTTCACCGAAAATTTTTAAACAAACCGAGGCACTTTTAAACTTTTTGACGGGCATGATGAAAAGGAGAAATTTTGTAATTCAACCTTTTATCAACTTCATGAGGCATAATGGACATATTTTTGACATCCGGCTGCTGGTCCAGAAAAATGGGAGAGGCACTTGGGATGTCACTGCAACTGCCAGCAGGGTGTGTTATAAGAGTTCATTTGTTTCCAACTTGGTTTATTCCCTTAAAAGTGTGGAAGATGTCATATCCGGCACCAAATATGAGGAGTCTCTTATGCCCTGCCTTAAGAAGATAAGCATTCAAACAGCTGTAACCCTTGAAAAAAGTTTATGTAACCTGGGGGAAATAAGCGTAGATTTTGGAATCGATACGGAAGGCCGGCTTTGGATTATAGAAGTCAATGGAAAGCCGGATAAGCTGATGTTTCAGCATTTAGAAAGCGGAGTATTTGAGAAATTATTCAGACAGCCGATTGAGTATGCCCTTTATCTGGCCAGGCACTGATATATATTATTCCATATACTTGCAACTATCCGATTTCATTCTCATATCATGTAAGTAACGATATGGATAAGGAGGTCAACGCTTGTGAGTTTTATGCACAATTTTCTGTATGTCAGCAATATTGGAACCGGCAATGTTGAAATATTCAACCTGTCGCTCGATGCCGAAAACCCGCCCAGTGTGCGTACCTTCGGGCAGGGGCTTCTCAGTTCGCCCTGCGGCATGGCTGCTGATGTCAATACCTTGTATGTTGTAAATGCCGGCTCCGATAATGTCCAGGTTTTTGATATTACAAACAGGGCGAATCCGGTACCCCTCGGAACCTTTGGAGACGGTGATATGAACAATCCCAATGCAATCCTGCTGGTGGGTGCATTTCTTCATATAACGAATCTGAACAGCTCCACTGTAGAAGTCTATCATACTGCCATTGACCCTGAGAATCCACAGAAGGTTGCCGAATATGGTGCAGGCGAATTAAATCAGCCCAACGGCCTGGCACTTTTCCCGGGAGGAACCTTTTTATATGTATCCAACGCAGGAGATTCCACTATAGAAATCTATGATATTTCAGATCCGGAAAATCCTCAGCGGGCAGGCCAGTTCGGCGGAATTGCTGAAATAAGCCATCCCATCGGCATGGAAATATTTATTGATACACTTTATGTGGCAAACTTCGACGGCACACACGGCAGCACAATATCGGTTTATGACCTGGCAGACCCGGAAAACCCTCAATTCGTAGGAAGATTTGGTTCAGGCTTGCTGAGCGGGCCTACGGAGATGACAATAGTTGTAGATCTTATGTATGTTGTTAATGAAAATGCCAACAGCGTGTCGGTATATGACTTATCTTCAGACCGGAGGAATCCTGTTTATTTAAATACCTTTTGAAAAGATATCTACTTTTCTCCTGATAATCTGAAACCGATTCGATAGATTTTTATATTGCTTGCCATCAATACAGCCAATATGCAGATTAGTATAATAACCGGAAGGGTACGGGGAGAACGGTTATAAAAATCATAAAAATGCAGAATTATATTGGTCAGTGTGAGGATAAGGCCCGATGCTGTAATAGGAAGGCCCAGGAAAAAATCTGTATAGTTGCCGGTATTAAACCTGGCCAGCCTGTATGCTGCCGCAATGGTATAGATTGCAATGCATGTATATATAAGCCATCCTAAATCTCTGAAACTGTTGTAGGTGAGAAGAACGGCCATGGGCGCCAGCCCAAAGGAAATTAAATCAGCGAAGGAGTCTAACTGTTTGCCTAAACTGGATTCCATATTTAAGCTCCTGGCAATTTTTCCGTCGAAGACATCCAGTACCACGGCAATCAAAATCATAATGCAGGCTGCCAGCCGGTATTCCTCCCCTTTTTGGGAAATGGCCGAGAAGAGCACCAGGGTGCCCAGCACCATATTTGCCACGGTTATCAAATTGGGTATGTGGCGCAGATATTTATTCAAATCCATATTCTTTCTTCCTTATATAACTTAAGAGTTTCCATAAGAGGATAACAGCCGCGCTGAGCAGAACTACAAACCAGAAGGTTACAAAGCGGAACACCAGGCTTACTGCCACAGCCTCCTCTGGAGTTAGGCCGTAAACCAGCAAAAGACCGCTCATGGTGCCTTCAAAGGTGCCCAGGCCTCCAGGCAGAATGGGAATCATGGCCGCAAAGTAGGAAATAAAGGTTACGGCGTATAAAACAAATATATTTACAACGGTATACTGGGATACCAGTATAAAAAGTTTCATAGGGAACAGGGCCCAGATTCCGAAGGACAGCAGCAGCTGAAATATCCATCTTTTAGGCTGGCTGCTGATTTGCTTTGTATCACTTGCAAAACCCATCATCCATTTTTTTATTCCCCGGGCTGTTTTACCGTTAAAGGGAAGTCTTTGCATAAAGCTGTTTATCTTATCCGTATAAAAAACCATTGACAGTAAGAATAAAGCCAATGCTGCCAGAATCAGTATCAGAACTGTCTTCGCAGCTGCAGCCTGAAGAAAGCCTATTCTCCCGGACAGGGCCGCCAAGGCTGCTATGTTTAATAACACCAGCGCAAAGATGCTGATGGATTTTTGAATGGCAGTCAAAGATGCGGATTGGCCGGTGCCGTAACCCAGCATTCGTTTCAGCTGCACTACCCGCACTACTTCTCCTCCCACTTTTTCACCGGGAGTTATGGCGTCTGCTATCACCCCGTAGGAATTTGCAACCAGCAGCCTGAAAAAAGAGGTTTTCATATTGAGGGATTTACACAGCCGGTACCACTGATAATTCAGCGCCAGCTGGGTTAACAGCTGTAGGGCTATAAGCAGAAGCATTATGGGCAGGGGCAGCTGCCTTAAATGAGCCCATAAGAGCTTAAGGTCCGTCTTGGCAAGGAGGTATGCAAGCATCCCCGTTGCCAATACTGCAAGTATTGTTTTAAAAGGGAATGTTTTGAATAAAGGTTTCTTCTGCAATTCGGATATTCTTTTCATATTGTGCTTCCCACTGCTTCTCTGTCAACAATGCATACGGAGGTATAATCTACATTGGAAAACAGGCTGTGTTTAATGCACCTGGCAAAATGCTTCTCTTCCTCTGCCGCCCTGCAATACAGCCTTTCAACTCCCTTTTTGGGCTTGCGTATCAGTACCCGAGTGCCTTCCTGGGCCCTGCTCAGCACTTCCCTCAATACCAGTTCCTTGGGAGTGATCTGCATGGCCAGGTGAATTACCGTATACCCGTCATAGCTTAGGTCTTCGCCCTTTCCCAATACAACATTTATGTTTTTATAGCCTTTTCTGCTTATAAACTTCCTGGCTTCTTCCACGCATCTTTTATTGCTGTCTACTACGGTAACATGCGCCCTGGTATACCTGTGAAGCAGAATAGCTGTATAGGGACAGATGCCTCCTCCTATGCAGAGCACCCGGTCTTTTTCGTTTATATTGGCTAAAACCGCTTCCCTTTTTACCAGGAAGCGGTAGTATGCAGAAGTTATGCAGTATGCCAGTCTGTTCTTGGTTGCCAGCAGCTCTATAAACTGGGTGAGCTTAATTATCCGCAAGCTGATTAACCCCCTTAGAACATTAAAAGCACAAGCTGGCCCAGATGATTCAGCACGCCGCCCATTAAGAGGGCCAGGAATACAGTGCCTGCCACTATGGAAAGGGCAACCTTCAGATTAAATTCCTTTGCCAGTATTCCAAATACCGACAGGCAGGGCACATATATCATGGAAACAACAGCCCCTACATACATCTGAAGCCCGGTCAGGTTCATGGACAGAAGCGGAGCTACCGACATTTCCCGCCGGATAATCCCCAGGATCAAAGACATGGAAGCTTCAGGGGGAAGGCCCAGCCAGCCGGAAACCAATGGCTTCAAAAAGCTGCTGATACCGTTCAGTATGCCTGTTTCAGCAAGCAGTGCAGCAATTACAACTGCAATCATCATAGGTCCTTCAGCATCCACAAGGAACTGCTTTACCCTTACAAAGAATTTCTTAAAGTATGCCTTGCGTTCGGGCATGAGCAGATTTGGGATTTCTATTACCAGGGGGTCCACCTTGCCCTTGAGCATCCTGCTGGTAAGCCTGGCCATGAGGATGAATACCGAAGCTCCTGTTAAGAATACAGCCAGAAGCAGCCAGTAGGAATAATCGGAAAGAAGGGAGATCAGCGCACCTGTCTGAGATATGCAGGGTATGGAGAAACAGACTATGGTGGTTATAATCAGCCTTTCCTTTCTGGTAGTTGCCGTTCTTGTGCCGATTATTGCAGGAACGGCACACCCAAAGCCCAGCATGATGTTGATTAGGCTGCCGCCCTGAACGCCCAGCTTGCTCATGACGTTGTCAAAGAGAACTGCCATTCGGGGCAGAATGCCGCTGTCTTCCAGGAAGGAGAATACCAGCTGGAACAGGAGGACATAAGGCATAACCAGGGCCAGAATCCATTCAAAGCTGATTCTGAAAATGCCGAACTGGCCGATGAGTACGTTGCGCAGCACTTCAGGCATGGCAATGCCGGCAAACAGCCTTTCAAACAGCGGCACAATTCCCTGATTTACCAAGGGAAGCAGCAATACAGCCCTTAAGGCTTTGCCTGCTCCTACAACTACTCCCAGGCTGGCAAGCATGATAATAATTGAAAGCAGAATTCCGGGCCAGGGGCGGAGCAGGGCTTCGCCAAACCTGTCCAGCCTGCTTGGTGCCGCATTGGTATCTGTAACGCAGGCTGCAACTATTTCCCGGGCTCTTTCCCAGTAGCTCAATACCGGGGCACCCGCAGGACAGCCGCTGCAGCCGGCGCAGCTGCCGCAAGCGGCACAGGCTTGAGAATCGGCTTCAGCCAGCACCTCTGCCAGCTTGTCCTCCAGCTCTTTAAGCCCTTGTCCTTTTACTGCAACCGTAGGAACAACGGGTATACCCAGTTTCTTTTCCAGCAGCTTTACATTTATTTTCCTGCCTTGTCTTTCAGCCACGTCTGAAAGATTTAGCGCAGCAACCATGGGAATGTTATATTCCAGCACTTCCAGTGCCAGCTTTACGCTGCCTTCCAGGTCGGCAGCATTTAAAACAAACAGGATTGCTTTGGGGTTGCTGGTCAAAAACTTTACAGCCACTTCCTCGGCTTCGGAAGTAGCTGTAAGTGAGTAAGTACCTGGCACGTCAATCAGATTATAGTTAACCCCGTTAAGGGGGAGAGTCCCTTTCATGTATGAAACCGTTGTGCCCGCATAGTTGGAGCTGACAACATGTATATTGGTAAAGGCAGAAAAAAAGACACTTTTTCCTACATTGGGCGATCCCATCAAAAGTATCTTATTTTCACTGGCAAGAACCTGTCTGTCTTCAGTAAGCTCATGGCAAGCCATTTACAGTGCCTCCTTAACATGAATTCTTTCTGCAATGTTTTTTCCAATGGCTATTTTGCGAGTGGATATTGACACTGAAACCGGCCCGCCGAACCTGTACATGTTTTCCTTTTTAATTCTGGCGCCTTCAAAAATGCCTATGCTGTTTAAAAGCTTTATATCAGGTGTTTCTGTTACTATATATTCTTTGCCGATTTCTACATTATACAGATTCCTATCCATAACCATTCCCCTTGCCCTTCATTATGTATATATGCTGCTTTTATAGAGTTAGTTATGACTAACCCGATCTCAGTATAGCATGAAGGTTTTTTACAGTCAATTAATTTTTGAAAAATTATGTTTAATATATATACCGTTCGTTTATATAATAAATTCAGCAAATTTTTGATTATATCTTGTAAATCAAAAGCTTTAATTTATGTTATACTTAAAATATGGAAGGTTTATAAATCAATAAAAAGGAGTTTTGAAACGCGGATGAAGATCTATGAATCGGCGGAAAACTACCTTGAGACTATACTGATGCTGAAAAAGAAGCACGAAAATGTCCGGTCCATTGATATAGTGAATGAACTTGAATATACAAAACCCAGTGTCAGCGTGGCAATGAAGAATCTACGTGAAAATGGATATATCGAGATGGATGAAAAAGGCTTTATCGAGCTTACCGATAAAGGGCGCAGAATAGCAGAAACCATGTACGAGAGGCATAAATTCCTCTCCGACTGGCTTATGGATCTTGGGGTAGACGAGAAAACAGCCACTGAAGATGCATGCCGGATAGAGCATGTTATCAGCCCGGAAAGTTTTGAAGCCATTAAAAGGCACGTGGAAGATACTTCCAAACAAGAATGAACAGTGTTTGCTTTTTCAAACACTGTTCTTTTAGTATTATGCTATTTCATCCTATTATAAAGCTGGCGGACCAGGTAAAATCCTGCAGCGCTTCCCGCTGCCCAAAGCATTTTCGCTGCCAGCCCGCTTTTCTTTTGTCCGGATATGCCCAGCTCCTGTGAAAATTCAGACATCATTTTTCCCAGAGTTCTGCGGTTCCTTCTCAATAAGCATCCACTCCTTTTCGGTTTTCTATAGTTCAATTATCTATTGTTAGTATTCCAAATATATCTTAATTCTAGCCTAAAAAGATAGACAGGCCTGCCTGTTTCTGTTATTATTAAGTACAATTAAGCAGAAAAGGAGTAAAATTATGTCTGAAAAGAAAGTTTTGGCAATCGTCGAAGGCAGGGAGATTACAGAGGAACACGTTGACCGGCTGCTGGCAGGCCTGGGACCTCAAAGAGCTGTTCAGTTCGATACCCCTGAAGGAAGAAAAACCCTATTGAATGAAATTATTACCCAGGAACTGATTTATGTGGACGCCAGGAAAAAGAACCTGGATCAGGATGAAGAATTCAAGGCTGAAATGGAGCTTATGCAGGCGGAGCTTCTAAAGCAATACGGACTCAGAAAACTGCTGGAAGATGTAGAGGTAACCAGGGAAGAGGCGTTTGAATATTACAAGGCTCATCGCAGTGAGTTCAAACAACCGGAAACAATTCAGGCGAAGCATATTCTGGTGGAGGATGCTAAGCAGGCAGAGCAGCTGTACTGGGATCTGAAAAAAGGTTTGTTCTTTGAAGAAGCGGCCAAGAAATATTCCATATGCCCATCAGCGTCCGTAGGAGGAGATCTGGGTTATTTCTCCCGGGGACAGATGGTGCCTGAATTTGAAGAAGCTGCCTTCGGACTTGAGATAAATGAGATCAGCAGGCCGGTTCAGACCCAATTCGGCTACCACATTATCAAGCTGACAGACAGGAAAAAGGCCGGCTTTAAGGATTTTGAGGAAGTTGAAGATAACATAAGAAGTATCCTGACAGCCAGCAAACAAAACAAAAAATATGTAGAAGAAAGTAAACGGCTGCGCGAAACCTATTCAGTTGAAATCCTTTAAATAAAAACCAGGCAAGCTGTTATCATGGCAGCTTGTCTTTTTTTTGACGGTTTTGTAAAAATGAATTGATAAAGACTGTTAATTATGATAATTTAAAAAAGACATGTGCTGGAGAGGGGAGAAGTATATGGTACCAGGTCTAACAATAGCATTTTCGGCAATCACTTTGCTATTGTCACTGGTTTTTCCCCTTCTGCTGGCAATATGGTTTTGCAGAAAGTATAAGGCGCCGGTTACAACAGTTTTGTTAGGCGCTCTCACATTTCTTATTTTTCAGCTGATACTGCGGATTCCTCTATTAAGAATTCTGCAGTCTTACTATCCGGGGACCAATCCCAATCTTGAAGGATGGAACCTGGTATTTTACAGTTTCTTCATGGCATTTACCGCAGCCCTTTTTGAAGAAGGCGGACGGGTTCTTGTATATAAACTGTTTTTGAAGAAGAAAACAGACCGGATTAATGCCATTGCTTTCGGAATAGGCCATGGAGGTTTTGAAGCAATTTCCCTGGTTGGTTTTACATATATCAATAATCTTATATTGATGGCAGTAATCAACCTGGGCATCTTAAATCCGGCAAATGATCCCACCGGAGCCTTGTCAAAGGCGGCGGATCTTATCATCAATACTTCTCCCGTTATGTTCTTGATGGCAGGCATTGAAAGGGTGCTGTCGATAATACTGCATATAGGTTTTTCCCTGCTTGTGGTTTACGGCCTGGCATCTAAGAAAACCCGCTTCGTTTTATATGCTTTCCTGGCACATTTTGTGCTGAATTTCCCTCTGGTGTTTATACAGGGCATGGCAGGCGGTATGTATATCGCAATGGCATATATAGCGGTTTTGGCACTTGTTGCACTTTATTGGATTACTAGGATTTCTCCGGCATTGTTCAGCAACATGCCGTTTGACAAAATACAAGAGGCAAGGGACAGATAATGGCATGAACAGCAAACAGTATGAAATTCACCAAGAAAGCACGAAGCCGCAGAGAACAAACAGGCAATATCAAAAAGTCCGTCTGGCGGTAAACATAGCGGTCATATTAGCAGTGGCAATATTGTTTTACCTGGGTATAAGGCCTCCCCGCGTGGAAGTAAATGAGAATTATGTAAAAATTTCGGGTATGTACGGCGTTGAGCTGCGCCCGGTGGATATACAGAGGCTGGAGCTAAGAGATTCTATTCCTGAAATCCAGACCCGCATTAACGGTATGGATCTGTTTGGCTTCGCCAGGAGGGGCATTTATGAGGTGGAAGGTTTAGGTCGTACCAGGCTTATTTCCTTCTCCTACGGAGGGCCCTTTATTTATATGTATACCGGCAATGAATGGATAATTATAAATTTTAACAACCCTGCAGAAACTGAGAATTTATATCAGCAATTGAAAGAGATAGTGGAAAATCAGTAACAGGGTTTTTTGATGCGAAAGGAAGGGGCAGGCGAGTGATTGAACTTAAAAATGTAAGCAAAACCTATGGGGGCACTGTAAAGGCAGTGGATAACCTGAGCCTTACAATTCCTGACGGTGAAATTTTCGGCTTTCTGGGCCCGAATGGTGCCGGCAAGACCACAACCATCAAACTTATTGCCGGCATATTAAATGCCGACAGCGGCACCATTCTTGTGAATGGCAGGGATATTGAGAAAGAAGCGCTGGAAGCAAAAAAACAGATCGGATATGTGCCTGATACTCCCAATATGTTTCTGCGCCTAAAGGGCATTGAATACCTGAATTTTATGGCGGATATGTATGATGTGTCAACAGAAGAGCGCAAGGAACGTATTGAAAGACTAAGCAGGCATTTTGGAATGACGGATGTGCTGCAGGACCGCATCCAGAGTTATTCCCACGGCATGCGCCAAAAGATTGTTTTAATAGGAGTGCTTTTGCACAACCCGCCTGTATGGATACTGGATGAACCCATGACAGGCCTGGATCCCCGTTCTTCCTTCCTGCTCAAGGAAATGATGAGAGAACATGCTGACAGGGGCAACACCGTTTTCTTCTCCACCCATGTGCTGGACGTGGCAGAGAAGGTATGCGACCGGGTTGCAATTATCAATAAGGGGCAGATTCTCTTCTGCGGCACCATGGAGGAAATGCAGGAGCACTTTAAAAAGAATTCATCCCTTGAGAGTATGTTCCTGGAGTTGACGGAAAGTGAAGAATAAAACATTATTACTGGCGCGGACGCTTATAAAAAACGGGGAAGGCCTGAACCTTAAAGGAAGCAGTACATTTACCAAGATTGCCATACTGATTGTATTTGCAATTCTTATTCCTTCATTTATGTTCGGCATTGCTTTTGTTGTAACAGGTCTATTAACAGTATTAAAATCCATGGGGCAGGAAGGCGTGATTTTAAGCTGGGGCATTGCCATTAACTCAACTATTGTTTTCGTATTCGGCATATTTTACGTGATCAGCACCTTTTACTTTTCTTCCGATGTGGAAATGCTTCTGCCTCTGCCGCTGAAACCCAGGCAGATTGTGGCTGCCAAATTTTTGGTTGTTACCATCTATGAATATTTTACAACCGCAATATTTTTTCTGCCCATTTGGATAACTTACGGGGTCTATATGAAATGCAGCCCCATGTTTTATCTCTACGGTTTAATAGTATTTCTGCTTCTGCCTGTAACTCCCTTATCCATTGCTTCGGTAATTATTATGATAATTATGCGTTTTACCAATCTGTCCCGCTATAAAGACACTGTAAGAATGCTGGGCGGGATGATAGGCATATTTTTGGGCCTGGGCCTGAATATTGTTATGCAGAATGTATTGGGCCGCATGTCTCCGGAAGAAATCATGGAGCTGGTTCAAAAAGGAGAAAATTCACTGGTTGTCCTGACATCCGGCATTTTCCCCACAGCCAGGTGGGGAGCTGAGGCTATGATTTATCACAACCAGCTTTCAGGTTTTATGAGCCTCTTGATCTATGCAGGTTTTTCAATCCTTATATTTATGATTCTGCTCTGGCTGGCCCAGCTGATTTATCTGAAAGGTGCAGCCGGTCTTTCCGAGACAGGTTCAAAAAGAAACAAACAGGGCAGAAAGCAGCTGGCAGAGGAGGCTGTAAGAGGTTCGGTTATCGGTACTTATACCAGAACGGAGTTAAAACTGCTATTCCGCACTCCCATATATTTCATAAACTGCGTAATGATTAACTTCCTGTGGCCCATTTTTATCCTGCTGCCCTTGATATTTCAGCCAGAGGAAATAAATGTAATAAGGGAGCTGTCTCAGGTAATGAACAGGCCGGGCATTGAAGGCATGATTTTGGCAGGCGCCTTTATTGCAGCCTTGTTTTTCAGCGCCAGCAACGGCATAACTTCCACCTCAATTTCCAGGGAAGGGCAGGAATTGTTCATAAAAAAATATCTGCCGGTAAGCTACCGGCAGCAATTGACCGCAAAAATCCTTTCCGGATTCTTGCTTGGCCTGGTATCGGTTCTGTCTATGATTATATTTGGAATCCTGGTACTTAAGATTTCCATATGGCTGAGCCTGCTGATTCTGGCGGTTGTATGGCTGCCCGTGCTCTATACCAGCTTAACCGGGCTGCTTATCGATCTTTACAACCCCAAGCTTGATTGGGACAGCGAACAAAAGGCCGTCAAGCAGAATATAAATGTTCTTTACAATATGCTTGCAGCTTTTGTTCCTGCTATAGGGAGCGCAGCGGTATTTATCTTCTCCCTCAGCCTGCCTGCTGCACTCATTATTCTCACTCTGGAATACGTTCTTCTCTGCCTGTTGCTTGGCAAGCTTCTGTTTACCAAAGGGGTTGAACGCTTCATTCAACTGGAAGTGTAAAACCTTTATGCTTCCAGCCTGCCTTCCCGGTAGGCTGCCAGGTAATTCATGCAGAATTCGTCTTTATTTATCAATAATTCGGCAGAATATACAAAAGACATGATTTTCCTATCCAAAGGATCCAGTATGGCACTGTCCAGCCCTGCAGCTATGGCTGTAATCAAAAAGGTTTGGTTGATCAGCTTGCGGGCAGGAAGTCCGAAGGAAACATTGGAAAGGCCGCAGGTGGTGTGAACACCAGGAAATTCCTCCATAACGCGTCTGATGGTTTCCAGGGCAACCAGCCCATAATGGGTTCCTGTAGAAACCGGGCGCACCATGGGGTCTATAAATATGTCGCTAATGTCAATTCCTCTTTTGGTCATATTGTTTATAAGCCAATCGGCTATCTTAACCCTTTGATCCGCATCTTCCGGCATTCCGCTGTCGTCCATGCACAGGCCAATAATAGAGGTGTTGTATTCGGTTACCAGAGGAATGATGGATTCAAATCTCTGCTTTTCGGCGGTAACGGAGTTTATCAGGGGCTTTTTGCCGCTGTAAGATTTAAGCCCGGCTTCCAGGGCCTCCGGATTGGGGCTGTCGATGCAAAGAGGCAGATCCGTTGCGTCCTGGACCGTTTTAACCAGCCATTCCATCAATTCCGGCTCCTTGCTGGTGAAGGTGCCGCAGTTTACGTCTATATAATGGGCTCCTGCTTCCGCCTGCTTTTTGGCCAGCTGCTGTATGGCTTCCGTGTCCATCTTTTCCACTGCCGGCCTGACAGCCTTAATGCTGGTATTGATCTTCTCGCCGATTATTATCATATGGATATCCCCCTTAAATTTGGAATTACAGAGCTCTATAATTTTGGAATTTCATTTAATATCTCGGGAATGACTTCGAACAGATCACCTACGATAGCAATGTCTGCCATCTGCATCATGGGCGTGTCAGGATTTATGTCTATGGCCACTATTACATCGCTGGACTGCATTCCTACCAGGTGCTGGATCTGCCCGGAAATACCGCATGCGATGTATAAGGTGGTCTGCACGGTCTGGCCGGTCTGGCCTATCTGATGATTGTATCCGATCCAGCCTGCATCCACGGCGGCCCTGCTGGCTCCCACCGCTCCTCCTACCTTGGAGGCAAAGCGCTTCAGCAGTTCAAATCCTTCCGGGCCTTTAACGCCCCGGCCTCCCGAAATTATTATTCGGGCATCCGACAGGTTGAAAGCGGCTTCCTTGCTTTGAAAGATTTCAATTATTTTTTTCATTTTATCTGCATCTGTATCCAAAATGCTTTCTTTAATAATCTTCCCTGTACGGCTCTTATCCGGCTCAGGCGCCTTCATAACCCTGGGGCGCACCGTAGCCATCTGGGGCCTGTGTTTGGGGCTGCGGATTGTGGCCATAATGTTTCCGCCGAAGGCAGGCCTGGTCTGCAGAAGATCACCGTTCTCAGGATCGATGGACAAGCCGGTGCAGTCGGCAGTCAGCCCGCAGTCGGCCTTTACTGCAACTCTGGGGATCAGAGCCCTTCCCTTTGTTGTGGCGGCACAGAGCACCACTTCCGGCTTATACTTCCTGATCAGCCTGACTAAAACATTGGCTTCGATTTCATCCTGAATTCCATTGAGCCTGGCATCGTCTACCGCAATAACACAGTCGGATCCGTAGGCAAAAAGAGATTCTGCCATTTGACTGATGCCTGAACCCATAACTACAGTCCAGACCTGGCTCTTACTTGCATCCGCCAGTTCCCTGGCCTTACCTATAAGCTCATGGGTAACCGGCTGGATCCGGCCGGATGATACTTCAGCTACCACCCAAATATTCTCATATTGTTTTCTGTCTGCATCGGTTAATGTAAGCATATCCATTCTCCTTTGCTAAATCAGGCTGCGCAGCCGCAGCTCGTGTACCAGAGCCCGGGCGCATTCCTTAGGTGTTCCTTCTATTCGAATGGTGTCGGCCTGTCTTGGATCAGGGGGCTGGGTTTTCACAACCCGGGTTGGTGATCCGTTAAGGCCCAGCTTTTCGGGATCCGCTCCGATATCCGCCGGTTTCCATACGGGCAGCTCATATTTCAGGGCTGCCAGCCGGCCTCTCAAGGTGGGAACCCGGGGTGTATTGATATCCTTAACCACGGTAATGACTGCAGGCAGCTGAAGCTGGCAGATGTCATGGCCTTCCTCATGCATCCGCTTTACTATGATGCTGGAATCTTTCACCTGAACTTCCATGACACCGGCAGCCTGCATCCAGTCCAGATGGGCGGCAATGCCCGGCCCTACCTGGGCAGTATCTCCATCTATGGCCTGCTTGCCGCAGATCACCAGGTCCACATGGCCGATTCTTTCTATGGCCTTGGCCAGTGCATAGCTGGTGGCCCATGTATCGGAGCCTCCGAATGCCCTGTCGCTTAGAAGTATGGCGTGGTCTGCCCCTGCAGACAGGGCTTCTCTCAGCACTGCTTCTGCTTTTGGCGGCCCCATGGATAGGGCAATTACTTGGCCGCCGAATTTTTCCTTCAGCCTGATCCCTTCTTCCAATGCATAAAGATCAAAGGGATTCATGATGGACTTGATTCCTTCCCTGACAATCCGCTTAGTAACAGGGTCTATTTTGGCATCATTGCTGGCCGGAACCTGTTTGACGCATACAACTATTTTCACTATGCATCCTCCTATTTTTAGATAATTATATCCAAGTTTCCTTTAACAGATCAAAATGGTTCTTGAAGCTGAGAAGTGATAAATAAACCCCGCAGCCGGGATACATCTTATGAAGCATTTTAAGGGTTTCGATGGGATCATATGCTTCATCTTCAGGAATGGTATAGCCTACAGCGTCTGATAAAAGATGCAGCTTTTTGCTCATCCATGCTTCAACAATAACGGGCACGTCCGGATATTTCTCCAGGAGCCTGTCAACTGCCGGATTTTTTTCTATCAGGGGCTGGGTGACAACAAATTCTGCACCTGCAGCCATCTTTCTCTCCATTTTTTCAAATTCATGATCTTCCGGCTCATACGGATTGAAGGCAACGCCTAAAACAAATTTGTCCGGATATTCCCTGTTGATGTATTTTAAAAGCTCTACGGAGGTAACGGATTCTGAACCGGTGATGCCGATGTCCGAAGGCTTGAGCTTGGGCAGGCGTTCAGAACCGTCTCCGCTGACCACCAGCAGATACTTGATGCCCATGTCAATGCAGGAATTCAATATCTCGTCCAGATTTTCCTTGGTGTGAAAAGTATTTAAATGAATCATAACCTGTTCCGGTTCTACCGGAAGGCCCAGCACATCTATCATTTCAGTTCCCTGGAAGGACAGATTGCCCATGGCATTGTCGGTAATGCAGGCACAATAGCCGTTTTCCAAAACGCGCTTATATTTTTTTGTGAACAGTTCAAGATCTTTTTCCAGTTTTTCGGATTCTTGTTTTGGCGGGAGCAGTTCGACATGATAAATCTTGTTTTGAATATGGTATCGCATGATAAACCCCCTGTTATGCATTTGTTATCCTTAGCAGAATTGTAACGTCTAGATATGAACTTGCGCAATGCTTTGGACAGCATTAGCCCTTATTCTCCATATAATTTGCAAGATAATACAATATGATTAAAAAATAACAAACAGTAAAGGGGCTGCTGCGCCAGATAAACTGGTTTTGCAGCAGCCCCTTTTTCAGGGTGGCTATCCAGCTGTCTTGGGATTAAGCCAGCATAGATCTTACAAACCACAGCTCCTTGCTGTAACCTGCAACATGTTCTTCAAATTCCATTACTACTTCAAAATCGCCTTCTTCATCTGCTTCGTTACGGATTTCGGTTGCCAGTTTTCTCATATCATCCAGATAACCTTCGATAATTTCAAGCACTTCTCTGCAGGAGAATCTGTCACCGTCCAGCTCCTTGATGGATGCATTTTCCAGGTACTCAGACAGTTTTGTTAATGGCTTTTCCCCTTTCATTTTCAGGATTTCAGCCACGGCATCAAATTTTTCAAAAACATCATCATATAATTTCTCAGTGTATTCATGAATCTGGACAAATTGGTTTCCCACAACATTCCAGTGCAGGTTATGTAAGTTTGCATTTAATACTGCAAGGTTGGATAGGTATTCGTTCAATTTTTCGTAGTGCTTCATATTTATTAACCCTCCTGTTTCGATTTGTTTTAACTACTTTATTAATACCCTGGATTGACGAATAATAAACAAATTTATCTTTTTTGCGGAAAGCAAGTATGCTAATATATAGGAGATTAAATAAAAAGAGGCATGGATATGAAGAAGAAACTTACTTATTTGCTTATACTGGTCATGGTTTTCCTGCTCCTGGCATCCTGCAGCAAGCCAAAAAGCGGGCGGATTGAGGAAAACCTGTTTGCATTTGATACATTCATGAGCTTTTCCGTAGCAGAAGGGCGGAATGCCAGGGAAGGGCTTAAAAAGGCAATAGACCGCATCCAGCAGATCGAACAGAGGATGAGTGCCACCCTGCCGGACAGTGATATATCCAGAATTAACGAAAATGCAGGGATACAGCCGGTAAAAGTAAATCCGGACACTTTTTTTGTAATAAAAAAGGCCTTGGAATATGCCGAGCTGTCAGAGGGCAGCTTTGACATCTCCACTCTGCCCATCAGCAGACTGTGGGACTTGCCGGCAGGCAGGCCGGTCATACCTGATGATGAGGAGATAAGGCAGGCCCTTGCCTTTGTAGGTTACAAGAAGATAAAGCTGGATGAGGAAGAGCAGACGGTATTTCTGGAAAACAAAGGAATGGCCATAGATCTCGGAGGCATTGCAAAAGGCTATGCCGGCGATGAGGTAGTGCGGATATTAAAGGAACATGATGTGGAGCATGCCCTGATTAACCTGGGGGGCAACATCATGGTGATAAACAGAAAAGAGACCGGTTCTCCCTGGAGAATCGGCATTCAGAATCCCAGGAAGAAAAATGATGCAGACAAGAATCATATAGCAGTTGTACAGGCCGAAGACTGTGCAATTGTCACCTCAGGAGATTATGAGCGTTACAACGTGGAAATATTTAAACAAACCGGTGAGCGCTACCACCATATATTCGACCCGGAAACCGGATATCCGGCCAAAAATGGGGTAATCAGCGTAACTATTATAACTGAAAAAGGCATCGATGCCGATGCTTTAAGCACTGCCCTGTTTGTAATGGGAGCGGAAAAAGGCCTTGAACTGGCCAACCGCCTTGAAGGCGTAGAAGCCATGATTGTAAATGAAGAGAAAGAAATCTTCTTAAGCGGCGGGCTTAAAGGCAAGGTCAGCGATATTCATCCGGATTACAGCATAGTTGACAGGTGATCCGGGTTTTATTGTTACCATCATATTTCATAGGATTCCGGATAAATTAACATAATATTAATAATTCAGCTGTTATAAAAGGACAGCATGATGGTAAGAAAAACCATAAAATTTTTTTAAGGAGTGGAATCCTATGAAATCCCGTTTAGCATATCTGTTAATTTCAATTGTCATATCAGCTCTTTTGCTTTCAGCCTGTGCTGGGAGAAACCAGCCTGGGCCTGATCAGACACCTGAACCTGCGGAAACGGCAGAACCCGGCCAGTCCCGGGAGCCTGCAGAAACGCCGGATACTTCCCCCGAACCTTCAGCTGAACCTCCTCAGGATGAAAATGATGCGGATGATAAAAAGCAGGATGATGAAAGGGGAGCAGCTGCTGAATTGACAGCCCTGCTGCCCGAAAGGGAAGATTATGAATGGGTCTACAACGGTTTTGCCGAATACGGCCATGAACTGGAATTGGAAAAGATAAGGAAAGAAGACGGCAAGGTAATTTATGAAGCCGAAGGCGAGGTATTTGATCTTTCAGCCGGCGAATCTGACAGGGATTTTGATATCAAGGTAAACTACATTGTCACTTCCGATTCCTTAATACAGGAGAAAAAAGGCCAGATGATGATGGACCAGTTTGATAGCATGGTTTTATTAAAGCTGCCCTTGGAGGAAGGGAACAGCTGGACCCAGACGGTGAAGGGAACAAACGGTGAGGATGTTGAACTTAAATGCTCAATAGAAAAGATTGAGGAAAAAAACGGTGCCCGGGCATATACGGTTCTGTACCAGGACCAGAACAGCCCTTATTATGAAAAAAGGGTTATTGTTGAAGGCACAGGTGTTACGGAATTTACCCGCTTGTATATAGCCGAGAGGGAAGGGGATGAAGACTTCGAAATCTCCTACTGGCTGTATGAGGAAGCTTCCGGCTATAAAGATTAATTCTGCAATTCTGTCCATGCCGGTTGATTTTTTCCTGTTTTTGTATAAAATAAATTCAACAGCATAGTTAATTTACTATATTCAAGTAAAAAGTGATAAAAAGAGGAGCTGGCAATGGGCAGGAAAAAAGTGCTTATAACTTATCCTCTCGGCCAGGAAGGTTTTGAAGAATTAAAGGCCGGGTTTGATGTAACAATGATGGAAAGATCCGGCGGCAGATTCAAGCCAGAGCTTTTAAAAGCGGTTAAAGGCTGCCATGGCATGATTGCCGCCGGAATTAATGTGGATGAAGAGATAATGGATGCCGCGCCGGAACTTAAAATTATCAGTGTATACGGGGCAGGTTATGACAATGTGGACACAAAAGCAGCCACAGCCAGGGGGATTGTGGTAACCAATATACCCGACGTGGTAACCGACTCCACAGCAGAAATAACCTTAGGCCTGATGCTCAGCGTCATGCGGCGCATATCCGAGCTGGACCGCAGGCTCCGGCAGGACAGAGGCTTCCGCTGGAGCATGATGACATACATGGGCCGGGATTTGTTTGGAAAAGAACTGGGCATTATAGGCATGGGGCGCATTGGGAAGGCTGTAGCCAAAAGGGCTGCCGCATTCGGCATGCGGATTTCCTATTACACCCGAAAAAGGCTGGATCCGGTAATTGAGATGGAATTGGAGGCCTCATACAAGAGGATGGATGAACTGCTTCAGACAGCAGATGTTATCAGCATACATACACCTCTGACCGAGGAGACCAGGCACCTTATAGGATACCGGGAGCTTTCCATGATGAAGCCTGGGGCATATCTGATAAACACTTCCAGGGGTCCTGTTGTTGATGAAAAGGCTCTGGTTAAATGCCTGTCCGAAGGCAGAATTGCCGGAGCAGGCCTGGACGTTTTTGAAAATGAACCGAAAATTTCACCTGAGCTGCTGAAAATGGATAATGTGGTCCTCACCCCTCATATAGGCACCGATACTGTTGAAACCCGGATAAACATGAACAGGGAAGCGGCCCGGAACATTATTGACTTTTTCAGCGGACGGCAGCCTTTCCATGTGGTAAATCCTGAAGTATTGGATAAATAGATTCAAGTAACTTCAAACGGAGCTGATGGTTTTGAAAATCATATCCAGGCAGGAAATATACAACGGCAGAATCATAAAAGTGGTAAAAGACCATGTAGAACTGCAAAACGGCATCAAAACTGTAAGGGAAGCAGTCTTTCACAAAGATGCAGCGGCTGTAGTGGCGGTTGATGAGAATAATGAAATTTTGCTGGTTACCCAATACCGCTATCCGATAGGCAGGGATATGCTGGAGCTGCCGGCCGGACTGGTGGATGAGGGGGAAGAGCCCCTGGATGCAGCTAAACGGGAACTTATGGAGGAAACCGGGTACAGGGCAGACAAATGGAAACTGCTGGCCAGCATTTATGCCTCCCCCGGCGTACATAATGAAAAAATACATATCTTTTCAGCTTCAAATCTGAAAAGGGTTTCGGATCAAAAGCTGGACACAGACGAACTGCTTGCCTTTGATAAAATTCCCTTCGATGAAGCGCTGCAGATGGTTAATGCAGGTAAAATAACGGATGCCAAAACAATTATCGGTATTCTGCTGTTTTCCGCCGGAAAATAATTGTATTACAGACCCTTTTCCTTACTTTCATGAAAATTATATAAAGGAAATGATATTTTTTTCCCAAAAATTCCTGCAGTTCATAATATGAAGTATAGGAAAAGGGGTGAATGATTTGGATAAAGTTATCAGCATTGATGGATTACTGAACATGCTGGCAAAATATAACCATAAGGAGCTGCACCTGCACCATACCTGGCGGCCAGATCATGAAACCTATTTCAAAAAGCCCGATCCTCTTTACTGGCAGGCAGCCATGAGGCGGTATCATAAGGAGAACAACGGCTGGAACGATATCGGGCAGCACGTTACCCTGCTGCCGGACGGCAGGTTTGTTACCGGCAGGGATTTTGGCCGTGATCCTGCAAGCATCAAGGGTTATAATACCAAGGCATTTGCAGTGGAGATGCTTGGAGATTTTGACATAGGCAGGGATCCCTTTGACGGGCCCCAGAAAAGATCTGCCATACTTCTGGCAAGGTGGTTTGACAAACGGGGCAGGTATATCAGGTTTCACAGGGAATCTGCTGCAAAAACATGTCCGGGAAGCAGCATAAACAAGTATGATTTTATGAAAGAAGTGCGGGACGGGGACGATAAGTACGCTCAGCCCACCCTGAGAAGGGGCAGCAGGGGAGAAACCGTTAAGGCACTGCAGGATGCACTGAATAAATTGGGTTACAAGGCAGGGGAGGTAGACGGCATATTCGGTCCTAAAACCGAAAGTGCCGTTAAGGCTTTTCAAAAGGCTAACAAACTTGTCCAGGACGGCATTGTCGGCCCTCTGACCTGGGCAGCCCTGGATAAAGCCATAAAAGCCCTGAAGCCGGATACCGGTTCTGTCATCAGCCGTTTGACAGAGCTGGAGAACAAAACCAAACAAATTCTAAGCGAAATTCAAAACATTAAAAAGTCCCTGTCCAAGTGATAAAAATGTTAATGCCAGGCCTTCCGCTTATCTGTGGAAGGTCTTTGAATTCAGGGTTTTGCATTCTGGCATAATTGGGCGGTTGACAAAGCATCATTATAAAGGTAAAATAAAACTTGCCTTATGTGCACCCGTAGCTCAGCAGGATAGAGCATCGGTTTCCTAAACCGCAGGTCGGGGGTTCGAATCCCTCCGGGTGTGCCAGATAACCCGCATATTATGAAGGTATGCGGGTTTTGTTTTCTGGCTTAAAAAGCAATTTTGGTATAAATTTTTTGGGAAATAAATTGGAAATGAAGGAATATTCATAATTTTATAGAATATACATAGAATTATAATATATATAGATAGATATAGTTAAAAGACAAGCTAAGCGGTATGGTTAGTTTTCTCTATTTCTCTTTTAAGGGGGGAGGCGCTTAGAACATGTGCGAAACACATTCGTGTCAATCTGCCCTCATAGATGTATGCACAGAGTTTCTTTTGTACTTGGAAGACTTAAGAGAAAAAGGTTTAATCAGCAAAGTGGAGTATGAAAATCACAGCATGATGAAAATAAAATTTCTGAATTCGATAAGAGAGAGTCAGGTTGTATAACCTGGCCTTTCTTAATTTTGGACAGGAGGTAGAGGGGTGGAATTATTCGGTTTGATAGCAGTAGCAATAGTAGCGGAGAGCATATGGGAAACCATCAAAATGATTGGAAAAGACGGGCGGTTCAACTGGGACATAATAGGCGCCCTGCTGATCGGCCTCCTTATAGCACTGGGAACAGGGGCGGATCTGTTTCAACTGATGGGGATTCCTTTCCGAGTGCCATACATAGGCACTATATTGACCGGCCTCTTGATATCCAGAGGCGCAAACTTTATGCACGATCTTTTCAAGGCTCTGAAGATAAGCAACGAAATCAAAGCTGCTCAAAAGGCAAAAATAAACGGCAGAAATTAACTGCCGTTTTATTATGCATTTCTTTTTATATTACCAGTTCTTTTAACCTGGGATATACCTTTAAGGCATTTTTAAAGAATACATCTTCATGGTATTCTTCAGGTACCAGCGCTTTAACAAATTTTACATATGGCTCAATGGGCACAAGGGGCCAGTCGGTTCCAAACAAAAGCTTTTCATATTCTTCACAGTATGCCAGGGCTTGTTTGAAATGGTTAAGAAAAAGCCCGGAATACCTGCGCTTCTGCACATGTTCCTTGTTTCCGGCAATAAGGCCGGACAAATCCGTGTATACATTGTGGTTTTTGCCTATAAGCTCTGCTGTATCCATAACCCATGGGTCTCCCATGTGGCAGATTACAAAAATAATGTCCGGATGTTTTACTGCCGCCTCGTCAACGGTAAGGGGATGGGCATACTTTAAAAGCGCATTAGGGGAGCTGGTATCCCCGCAGTGGATTGCCACCGGCACCTGGTATTTTCTTGCCAGATCATATACAGGCTCATACATGGGATCTGTTACATAAAAGGGCGTATAACCCGGATACAGCTTGATTCCGGTTGCATAGGGCTTATTCAGTTCCTGCTCGACATAATACAGTTCTTTTTCAGGATTTTTTGCCAGGTTATATGCATTCACCCCTATGCATGCTGCCAGATTATCCGGTGTTCCGTCATCCAGCCTCATTTCCTGGACCGGCCCGTAGGATTCAGGAATATCTCTGCTGGCAGTGGTCATAACCACAGCCGCTTGAATTCCGGCTGAATTAAATTCATTTTTCAGCCCTTCTGCTGTATAATTAACTTCAGATACTTCCTTTGCTGTTAATTTAAAACGCTCCCAGTTGGAAAAATGAATATGTGCATCGATTATTTTCACAATAATATCACCTGCTTTTGCAACATTGTCGTATATTTGCTTTTATTCAGCATGCTATACTTATTATAAATTATTTTCATAATAATAGTAATCAGGCATGTCAACAGTCAAATAAACAGCATGTTTATATATACCCAATTTAAGCAAATCAAAATAGAACAGGAGGAAAAGCATGGATTTCAGAAGCGATATTGAAATTGCCCAAAGCGTAAAGCTGAAGCCCATAAGGGAGATTGCCGCGTCTTTGGATATTCCGGAGAATGCCATTGAACTGTATGGCAATACCAAATGCAAGGTGAACTATAATATACTGGAAAAGCTTGAAGACAAGCCCGATGGCAGGCTGATTCTGGTTACCGCCATCAATCCTACCCCTGCAGGCGAAGGAAAAACCACCACTACCGTAGGGCTTGGAGATGCACTGCGCAAACTGGGAAAGAAGTCTGTAATTGCTCTCCGCGAGCCTTCCCTGGGCCCTGTATTCGGCATTAAAGGCGGCGCAGCCGGCGGTGGATATGCCCAGGTTGTACCAATGGAAGATATCAACCTTCACTTTACCGGAGATCTGCATGCCATAGGGGCTGCCAACAATCTGCTGGCAGCTATGCTGGACAACCATATATATCAGGGCAATGAACTTGGCCTGGACGTACGGAAAATTACCTGGAAACGCTGCCTGGACATGAATGACCGGCAGCTGCGGTTTATAGTAAACGGTCTGAACGGCAGAACCAACGGTGTTCCCCGGGAAGACGGCTTTGATATCACCGTAGCCTCGGAAATAATGGCTATTCTGTGCCTGGCAAAGGACATGGAAGACTTGAAGCAGAGGCTGAGCAGGATAATAGTAGGTTACACCAGGGATGACCAGCCGGTAACGGCAGGCCAGCTTAAAGCGGAAGGTGCCATGGCAGTTCTGCTGAAGGATGCTTTGAAGCCCAATCTGGTGCAGACCCTTGAGCATACTCCTGCCTTTGTTCATGGAGGGCCTTTCGCCAACATTGCCCACGGCTGCAACAGCCTGATGGCCACCAGAATGGCTATGAAACTTGGCGAATATGCTGTTACAGAGGCAGGATTCGGTGCCGACCTGGGTGCAGAGAAATTTTTGGACATCAAGTGCCGGATAGGCGGCATGGTTCCCTCTGCCGTGGTCATTGTAGCAACCGTGCGGGCTTTGAAGTATAATGGAGGTAAAGCCCGTGACAGCCTGGGCCAGGAAGATCTTGCGGCCCTGGAAAAAGGAATGCCCAATCTGCTTAAGCATATTGAAAATGTTACAGTAAAATTCGGCCTGCCGGCTGTGGTTGCCATTAACCGCTTCCCGACCGATACCGAGGATGAGCTTAATTTCATTAAAGAAAAATGTGAAGAGATGGGAGTTCGGGCAGCTGTATCCGAAGTCTGGGCTAAAGGCGGCGAAGGAGGCCTGCAGCTGGCTGAGGAAGTAGTAAAGGCTGCAGAAGGCAGCAATGCGCCGGAAAACTTTAATTTCATCTATCCCAGCCATATGCCTCTTAAGGAAAAAATTGAAACCATTGCCAGAGAAATATATGGAGCAGACGGCGTGGATTTTGCACCTGCGGCTTTGAAAGAATTAGACAGGCTGGAATCCTTCGGACTGGGCAAGCTGCCTGTGTGCATGGCCAAAACCCAGTACTCCCTGTCCGATGATCCCAAAAAGCTTGGCAGGCCTTCCGGCTTTAAAATTACTGTACGCGGTGTCAGGGCTTCCGCAGGAGCAGGTTTTATTGTAGCCCTTACCGGAGAGATCATGACCATGCCAGGCCTGCCCAAGGTGCCGGCAGCTGAAAAAATCGACATAGATGCCAACGGGGTTATTAAAGGCCTGTTTTAATACTAGCTTTCCTGGATGTGATTTAATTGCTGGTGAAAGACCTGGAGTTTGTAAAAGAGGTTCTCCCGTTCTGGAATGATCTGAATGCGGAAGAGAAAAAATACATGCAGGAAAAACTCGTGGATAAATGCTACCTGGAAGGGCAGATCATCCACGATGGCGAAGACTGTACCGGCCTTTTGCTGGTGAAAAGCGGCCAATTGCGAATATTCATACTGTCTGAGTCCGGCAAGGAGATTACCCTCTTCCGCCTGTTTGAGTATGATGTCTGCATTCTTTCTTCTTCCTGCATAATGCGGAACATTACCTTTAATATTCATGTGGAAGCGGAGAAGAACAGCGAAATATTGGTAATGCCGTCAGCAGTATTTAAGCAGCTGAGTGATGCCAATCCTGCGGTCAAGGCTTTTGAAGCAGAGATTGTTTCAGCCCGCCTGTCCGATGTAATGTGGGTTATAGAGCAAGTGGCGTTTATGAGCATGGACAAAAGGCTTGCCAGTTTTCTGCTGGAGCAGGCATCCATTGAAGGAAGCGATGAACTTTCAATCACTCATGATACCATCGCCAGAAACCTGGGGACTGCCAGGGAGGTTATTTCCCGCATGCTTAAATATTTTGAGAATGAAGGCCTGGTAGCTCTCAGCCGGGGCAGAGTAGCCCTGAGAGACAGGAAAAGGCTGATGGAATATGCAGGTTAACTTTAATGCAAAAAGAACATGCTGGGTTATATGCCCAGCATGTTTTTCATTTCATTCTTGCTTCTGGCGCCAATCTCCATGGCGGTTACTTTTCCATCCTTGACAACTGCGAGGGTGGGTATGCTGGTTATGCGGAAAGCAGCTGCCAGTTCGGCCTGCTCATCCACATTAACCTTGCCTACCTTGGCCTTTCCTTCAACTTCCCTGCTTAACTGATCTATTATAGGGGCCACCATTCTGCAGGGACCGCACCATGGTGCCCAGAAATCCAGAAGTACAGGTACTTGAGACTCCATTACCTCTTTATTGAAATTTTCCTTGGTAATATTCAAAGCTGCCATTTAAATCTCTCCTTTTCTTATAATCTTTTCTGATCTATCAATATAATTCATAATTGCCGGTTCAGTTTACGGCCTTGCTGCTGCTGTGAGGCTTCGGGTTTACAGCTTTTGCAGGCTTAACAGGCAGTGCATAGGCTATGGCTGCCAATGCCAGGCCCATTATCAGCAGGCCTCCAAATCCCAGGCTGAGAACCGAAGGGAACTCTTCCGAAATATTGAAAAGGGTAAGTTTGCCTGCGTTCATCACATCGAACAGCCCTATGCTGTCAAACCAGCCGTAACTGAGGGAGAATGCAAACGCCCCCAGCAGGCCGCCTATTACTGCGCTTATTGCTTTCTTAATGCCGCCGCTGCCCGCTGCTGCCACACAGGTGCCGGGGCAGGTGCCCGCTGCGCCAAAGCCTGTTCCAAATATCAGCCCTCCCACAATTACACCTAAATGAGTGGTTTTTATGCTCAGGTGGCTGATATCAAACCAGCCTGCAAGGGAAGACAAGGCCAGTAAAATGCTTGCAAAGCCTATGCCGAACAGGATGGTTTTCATCAGTGACAGATCCTCAAGCCTGAGGGCTGCAAGGAGCTTCCTGGGATTGGATGCACCTGATCTATACAGGGCGAAACCGAACAGACCTCCTAGTACTATTGCAGATACTATTGCCATATCAGTCAACCTTCCTTTCCGCTAAATACTTTCCCAGATATCGTGCTGTTGGAATGCCGGCCAGGAATACCGCAGCTGCAAAAATAAAGCCGCTGATGCTGCCCTGCATTATGCCGCTGAACATGTGGCCGCTGGTACAGCCGTCTGCCATCCTGGCTCCGAAGAGGAGCAGGAAACCTCCAATGAAAGAGGGAAGATAGCTTTTGACAAATGAAGTTTTCATATTTCCATCTGCCATGTCCGCATTAATTTCGGGAGGAGTGAATTCCGTTTCTGCCTGTGCCTGTTTTCTTTTTCTCTGCCTGTCGAACAGATAGCCTGCCAATCCTCCCAGGGGAATGGCCAGTACAAAGATAAAGTCATAGTTCAGGGGATTTTTAATGGATCTGGCCAATTTTCCGTCTGATTTATCATAATATGCATTAGTGCTTTTGTATCCCGATTCCCGGGTTTCATCTGTTTGTATCACATCCGGATCCAAAGCGCTGTGAACAATGCCTGCTGCAACGCTGAACTGGGTGGAAACCCCTATGGGCTTAACCAGCAAAACTGCGATGAAGAATACTGCTCCCAGCAGCAATGCTCCTCTGATCCATTCTCGATTATTCATGGCAATCTCACCTTCCTGCTGTATTTTTCATTTCAACTGGTTCAAGGTTAATTATATTGATTCAGAAAAATACTTCTGTGACAATATCACATTAAATTCTGGTTTTAATTTCCTATTTATTTTGTTATAATTTTTATAACTCATTAGAATTGCATTTCCGTTTTAATGCCAATCTTCTTTTTGCTTAACCAGCTTTTTGAAGCGAGGGCTGTTTTAGATCAGATCAAAAAGTATAGATATAGGAGGATTTCAATGGATTCTGGTAACTCTTTATTCAATAATGAAGTACAGGAGCTGTTAAACAAGCTGAAGCAGTGGGATTTTTCTAATGTTTCCGGCAGCATGGATTTTTCCGGCCTGGATGAGGAGCAGCCCGGAGAGGCCAGGGAATTGCTTCTTTTTGCCAAACAGCTGCATAGGCTTTTGTCCAATTTCAAAAACGGCATGCATACCATAGATGAGCAGTCAGAGCATATTTACCAGACCTTTAATGAAAGGGCAGATGCTGCCAGGCAGATTATGAACTCCAATGAAAACATAGCCAAAGGAGCAGCCCACCAGGCTGAATCGGCCGAACAATGCGCGGAGCTGGTGAACCGTTTCCAGGAGAAATTCGAGCTGTTAAGGCAGTCTTCCCTTCAGATGGCAGAAAAGGCAGGTATCACCAACAAAACCTGTGACCAAGGGGAGAAGATCACCCAGGAACTCCTGGCCAGGAACCGGGAGACCCAGGAACTCTTAATGCAGGTTTTTGATAGAATGGCCGCCTTGGAAGATGTGGTACAGGGCATCGTGGAAATAGTGGATTTTATAGTAGAAATATCCAAACAAACCAACCTGCTTGCCTTGAATGCTTCAATTGAAGCAGCAAGAGCAGGTGAGGCGGGCAAGGGATTTGCTGTTGTAGCACAGGAAATGAATAAGCTTTCAAATGAAACCAAGGATGCGGCTAAGGAAATAGAGTCCAATATCGGCAGCATCATGGAAGAGATCAATTCCATACAAACCTTGTCTCATAAGGCAAAAGATGAATTTATGAAACAGGATCAGGCAATATCCACCACAAACAAGGCTGTGGGCCAGATACGTGCTGCCCTGGATGATTTTGTAAGCCAGCAGATGCGGGTTTCTGATGAAGTTGAGCAGCTCATGACATATAAGGATCAATTGGTCGCCTCCATCAATGATATTGCTGCAGTTACCAACGAATCTGCCGCCATCAGCCAGATGGTAGCCACCCTGTCCATGGAGCAGACCAATGTGGACGGCCTGATCGGGGATATGCTCATCTCCCTGCGTGAGAATATTGCTGAACTGAATCAGCATCTGGATAATATAAATATTGAAGAGAAGGCCATAGAAAAGAAACGGGTAGCCTTTATTGCCCTGGAACAGCAGGAGTTCTACAACGAGGTTGAAGAAGCTGCTGTAAATACGGGAAATAAACTTAACATGGAGGTGCTCTGCAAGACTCCGGAAAGATTCAACGTGGATGAACAGATGGCCATTTTCAGAGAGTTCATGGAGCAGGAAGTAGATGGAATAATTCTGGTGCCCGGCGATTCGGAAAGATTTAAGGACCTGATTGATGAGGCTGCCGGCAGAGGAATAAAAGTGGCATGTGTTGATATGGACGTGCCTGGAAGCCGGAGAAACCTATTTGTCACCTCCGACAGCTATGAGGGCGGCAGGCTGGCCGGAGAAGCAGCAGTGCGGCATCTTAAGGGAAAAGGAAACGTTATGGTGCTGCTGTGCGCTTCGGAAGTGGAAGCCGTAAAAAAACGCTATCAGGGCTTTGTAGATGTAACAGGCCGGTATCCGGATATAAAGATAATACGCAAAGAGGAACAGGTAGATACAGACATTGGAAGAACCAAACGTATACTGGAAAACATGATACGGGAAAACCCGTCCTTCGATCTGCTGTATCTGGTTAACAGCGATGCCGGCGAAATAGCGCTGGACCTATGGAAAGCAAGAAACCTGGACAAAAAGCTTATTGTCCTGAGCAAGAGCAGCAAGGTAACCGAAGGGGTTAAGGAAGGCATTGTATCCAGCCAGATCGTGCAAAGAAACGCCCTTTGGGGAGAAATGGCTGTAAGGCTCATCGGAAAGCTGCTGCAGGGCAGCGAGGCCGATGAAATGGTAGACACAGGAATGTATGAAATAAATGCTTCCAATTACCATATATTCGACATGCACAATAAATAAGCAGTCGGGTTTCATAGGAGCATTTTCCTTGCATACAGCATCAAAGGGAAGATGCTCTTATCCTTTTGGTTTCAGCTGTAATTGATAAGAGGTATTATTTCTGGTAATATTAGATTGTGTATTAATCTGGAAAACAGAGAAGGCGGTGCTAAATGCAAAAGATCAGAATCGGCATTGTTGGATATGGAAACCTGGGCAGGGGGGTTGAACTTGCACTGGCAAAATGCCCTGACATGGAACTGGCAGGGATATTTACCAGGAGGCCGCCTGAAAGCGTTAAGCCGGCCTTTAGCCAGACAAAGGTTCTGCATATTGACGATGCGGCAGGCATGAAAGACTTAATTGATGTAATGATTCTATGCGGCGGCTCAGCCAAAGATCTGCCTGAGCAGGGCCCTTATTTTGCAAAGCTATTTAATACCGTAGACAGCTTTGATACCCATGCCAAGATTCCGGAATATTACAAAAAGGTAAATGAATCAGCCCGGCAATCAGGTAAAATAAGCATAATTTCAGTGGGCTGGGATCCGGGTCTTTTCTCCATCAACCGCCTGATGACGGAGGCAATTCTTCCAGACGGCCAGACCTATACCTTCTGGGGTAAAGGGGTCAGCCAGGGCCATTCCGATGCTATCCGCAGAATAGAAGGGGTTAAGGATGCCAAACAATATACCATTCCTATTGAAGAGGCGGTTGAAAAGGTGAGAAGCGGGTCTAATCCCAGGCTGACCACCAGGGAAAAGCACCTGCGGGACTGCTATGTGGTGGCTGAAGAAGGTGCTGACAAGGAAAGAATTGAAAGGGAAATTAAAACCATGCCCAATTATTTTGCCGATTATGAAACCCGGGTGACCTTTATAACAGAGGAAGAGATGAAACGGGATCATTCCGCCATGCCCCATGGAGGCTTTGTTATCCGGAGCGGCAAAACCGGCAATAATGAAGAAAACACCAGTATAATAGAATTTTCATTGAAACTGGACAGCAATCCGGAATTCACCGCCAGCGTGCTGGCAGCATATGCCAGGGCTGCATGGAGGCTGAATCAGGAAGGCGGGTCCGGTGCCAGAACGGTGTTTGATATTCCGCCTGCTTATTTGTCCCCCAAGTCAGGCGAAGAGCTGAGAAGCGAGCTTCTGTAACATGCTTTAAGCTTGTTACTTAAGAAACAAAAGCTGATATTTTATAAAAAGGGTAGGAAGGGGAATGGGATGAAAGCAATAATTCTTGCAGCCGGATATGCTACAAGGCTGTATCCGCTGACCAAAAATATGCCCAAGGCACTTTTGAAGGTGGGCAGCAAGAGCATATTGGATCACATTCTTGAAAATGTGATGCAGATAGATGCAGTGGATGAAATACATATTGTATCCAACCAGAAGTTTTATCAGAATTTCCTGGATTGGAAGGAAGAAAGCAGCTACAAGCTGCCTATAGTTGTACATAATGACGGCACCACCGGCAATGAGAACCGCCTGGGCGCTCTGGGCGATTTGAAATTTGTGCTGGATCAGGCCCATATTGATGATGATATCATAGTGCTGGCAGGAGACAACTTGATGGACTTCTCCCTGCGGGATTTCTATGAATTCTACAGGAAGGTAGACAGCTGCGCTCTTTGTGCCACAGAAGTAAAACCTGAAGAAGCAACCAGGCTGGGCATTATTCAATTGGATGAAGCCGGCCGCATTATCGATTTTGAAGAAAAACCTGAAAATCCCAAGTCCAACATAGCGGCTTTTGCCGTATATATTTATAAGAAGGAAACATTGAAGCTGTTGGATGAGTATCTGGAAGCCGGCAACAATCCGGATGCGCCGGGGAATTTCCCGGCCTGGCTTCACAAGCGGGAACCGGTTTATGCCTATCTGTTTGAGGGCACATGTTATGACATAGGTACCCATGAAGCATACAGGGAAGTACAGGAATTATACAAGGACAAGTAGGAGCGAACGGCTTTGGATTCTCATTTTATGAAGGAAGCTTTGGCTGAGGCGCAAAAGGCCTTCGAGCTGGATGAGGTGCCCATCGGCGCAGTAGTTGTAAAAGACGGTGAAATTATCGGCCGGGGGCATAACCTGAGGGAGAGGAAGAAAGACCCCACTCTTCATGCAGAAATAATTGCAATCCGCCAGGCAGCAGCCGCTCTGGGCGGCTGGCGCCTGACGGACTGTGATCTATATGTTACCATAGAACCCTGTCCCATGTGCGCCGGAGCCATTCTGCAGGCCAGAATCCGCCGGCTTGTATTCGGAGCCCGGGATCCCAAGGCCGGCTGTGCAGGCAGTTTGTATAATCTGCTGGAAGATCAGCGCTTCAATCACCGTACGGAAGTTACCGAAGGTGTTATGAAAGATTCATGTGCCCTGATTATAAGGGAGTATTTCAGACAGAAGCGAAATAAATATGTTTAATGGATATTTTTTTCAGGTTGAGCAAGCATACAGTTTATGATAGAATGGTTTAGTGCAGCAGACATATTGTCTGCTCCTTTAATTTGCATATGGAGAGGTACCGAAGTGGTCGTAACGGGGCTGACTCGAAATCAGTTTGCGCGCAAGCGCACGTGGGTTCGAATCCCACCCTCTCCGCCAATATTTATGTTAAGCCCTTGTATATCAGGGGCTTTTATTTTTGTGTAAATTCACTGCTAAATGAAAGGTGTATTATATTGCGTGCTGTTGACCTGACAAACGGAAGTCCTGCTAAGAAAATTATTGCATTTGCCATCCCTATTTTTATCGGCAACCTGTTTCAGCAGATATACAGTATCTCTGATACCTTTGTTGTCGGCAGATACCTTGGAAAGGACGCCCTGGCGGCGGTAGGAGCCTGTTCCGCCGTTATGGTTTTTATTACATCCATAATAATCGGCCTTTGCATGGGAAGCGGCGTGTATTTTTCAGATCTGTATGGCGCCAGAGAATATAAGAAGCTTTCTTCAGCAATTTCAACTTCTTTTATCTTTATCCTGGCTGTAACCGGGCTCATTATGCTGGTTACCATGGGTTTTATGGACCAGCTTATGCGGTTTTTCAATATTCCGGACGCGGTTATGGGATTGGCCCGGGTTTATCTGATGATTACCGTATCAGGGCTGCCCTTTATGCTCTTGTATAATATGTCTACGGTAATACTGCGGGCCTTTGGCGACAGTAAAACACCGCTTATTTTCCTTGTAATCTCTTCTACTGTCAACATAATATTCGATTTTCTGCTGGTTCTGGTATGGCCTTTGGGTGTGAAGGGGCCGGCATTATCCACACTTGCTGCACAGATATTCTCAGGAATTCCCCTTGCCATATATGCAGTCAGAAAGGTGAAATTTGTAAGCTTACGTCCTGCATTTGAAAAATCCGTATTCAGCAAGGTGGCAAAATATTCTGTTATGACATCATTGCAGCAGTCAATAATGAATTTTGGCATATTGCTGGTACAGGGCCTGGTTAATTCTTTTGGAGTTACCATCATGGCTGCATTTGCCATAGGGGTTAAGATAGATACTTTTGCCTATATGCCTGCTCAGGATTTCGGAAATGCCTTTTCCACCTATGTTGCTCAGAACAAGGGTGCCGGGAAAAACCAACGCATCCGCAGGGGTTTCCGCTCGGCCATCCTTTGCTCCACGGTTTTCAGCGTGGTTGTGTCACTGATTATATATATATTTGCCCCCGATTTGATTGCAATCTTCTCTGACGCTGATGCTGATGTTATTGCGCAGGGTGCAAGGTATCTTCGCATAGAAGGCATGTTCTATACCCTGATAGGATATCTTTTCATACATTACGGCTTCTACAGAGGTTTAGGCCGCTTTAATACCTCAATTTTCCTGACCATAGTATCCCTCGGCTTAAGAGTTGCCTTATCCTATTTGTTTGTGGGCCTGGGTTTTGGCGTGGCCAGCATATGGTGGTCTATTGTAATAGGCTGGGCAACGGCTGACTTTTTCGGATTCTATATTTACAAGCGGAGAATATCTCCCGTCCTTCATAAAGAAGCGGCGCTTTCTTCAGATTCAAAAGTGGCATGATATCTTACTCTTCAGGCCAATATAGAAGAGTATTCCGGCGGCATTTTTAATATTATTCCTATGCCTTGGCTTTCGACTGCATCATTGCCATCAGAACCGCAAAGGCCATGATTGCGCCGCGGACGACATACTGGGCGTAAATATCCACGTTTAGTATAGTCATAGCGTTTATAACCACACCCATGAACAGAACACCCATCAGGGTTCCCCAAGGTTTTCCTATACCGCCGGCCATGCTTGTGCCGCCGATGACTACGGATGAAATTACGTCTACCTCCCATCCCCTGCCGAAGCTGTAGGAGCCGGATGCAACCTGGGCTGAGTGCATGAATGAAGCTAATACGCACATGAGCTGAACTGCAACGAAGACAATCACCTTGGACCTGAATACGTTTATGCCTGAAAGGCGCGCAGATTCCACATTGCCGCCGACTGCATAGATGGAGCGGCCTGTGGTAGTATAGGTCATTATAAAATGTGTTATCAAAAATACGGCAATCAGTATAAGTGCCGGAACCGGTATAACTCCTATCCTGCCGATGCCAATCTGGAGAAACCAGCCAGGAAACTGATTTGCGATGGGGAAGCCTTCGCTGATCATACCTGCCAGGCCATACATTACATTCAGCGATGCCAGCGTAACAATAAATGCAGGCATGTTGAACTTATGCTGTGCATATGCATGCACTACCCCCATGATAATCGCAGCAACTATTGCAGCAGCAATGCCGGCCAGGCATGCACTTGTTACGCTCATTCCCGTAAGCCCCGGCAGATCACGGCAGAAGCGGGCGACAATGACGCCGGCAAGGGCTACCTGGGAACCTACAGAAAGGTCTATCTGTGCCGCCACAATTACCATGGTCATGCCGAAGGCAATAACGCCTTTAAGGGCCTGATTGCGCAGTATATTCATTATATTGCCGACAGTGAGAAAGTTTGAGCTGATCAAGGACATAATTATGATTACCAGAATTAAGAGAATTTCAATAATGTGATCCAGAATCATATTTCTTACCTTATTAACATTCATGCTATCTCATCCCCCATGCTTAATGCATACAATTGTTGAGTGTTCACATCCTCCGGACGAACTTCGCCAATCAATCTGCCTTCTTTCATGATGAGAATCCGATGGCAAACTTCCAGAAGCTCCTCCAGCTCTGAGGATACAAAAATTATGGAAATGCCCCGTTTGGCTTGTTCCCACATGATTTCAAATATCTGCTGCTTGGCATTTACATCAATGCCCCGGGTAGGTTCATCATAGAGCATGATTTCCGGCTGATTGTTAAGCCAGTTTCCTACTACAACTTTTTGCTGATTGCCTCCTGACAGGCTGTTTACGGATGCATTAATATCTGTAATTTTGATATCCAGCTCCAGTATTTGTTTGTCTGCGGCCGCCTTGCGTTTTTGCTTGTTTTCCAGCCAGCCGTTGGATGTTTTGTCGATGCTGGCATAGCAGAGATTGTCCAGAACAGAGTGAATAAGTATCAATCCTTCTTCTTTACGGTTTTCAGGGGTAAGGCCCAGACCAAGCTTTTTCATGGATATGGGAGAAACCCGGCGGGATGCTTTTTTCCCGTTTACATAGATTTCACCGCTGTCATACAGGTCGGCTCCGAAGATGGATTTGAGAAGCTCGGTGCGGCCTGCCCCCAGCATGCCGGCTATTCCCAGAATTTCGCCTTTCTTAAGTTTGAAGCTGACATTGTTAAATTTGTTTCTGCGGCTGAGATTTTTAACTTCCAAAACGATTTTATCCAGCGGCAGAACATCTTCAGGACGGTGGCGCTGTTTTGTCTCGCCAAACATCATTTTGAGAATATCTGCATGGCTGACGTCTTTTGTATTCACCCTGCCCACACATATGCCATCGCGCAGAACGGTTATTGTATCGGTGATCTGCGGTATTTCATGAAGTTTATGAGAAATGTACAGAATTATAATATCCTGCTTTTTAAGCTCACGGATAACATTAAAGAGCCTTTCAACTTCATTGGAAGCAAGGGAGGACGTAGGTTCATCCAGCATTAAAACCTTCGGATTGTAGCTCATTGCCTTGGTAATCTCCACCACCTGGCACTGCCACATGCTGAGACGTGATACAATCTCCCTGGGGTTGATTTTTACTCCCATTTTGCTGAGCAGAGCTTCGGCTTCTTCGTTGGCTCTTTTCCAATCTATTATTCTGCCTTTCCTGGGCATGCGGCCTAAAAATATGTTTTCTACCACAGATAAGCTGGGTATCAGGCTCATTTCCTGGTATACCGTTGCAAATCCCTTGGCATTGGCTTCGGCAGTGCTGTTGAAACGGAGTTTTTCATCATTCAGATAAATGCTGCCTGAGGTAGGCAGAACTGCCCCGGAAAAACATTCAATGTAAAAAAGATTTTCAGGGAATATATGATGGAATTCATTCTGATTGTTATGGTAATAATCCTGAGCTTGTTCGCACATGGGTTTTTAACAGCAAACAATCTTCTCAGCATATTCAGAAGCATGGCAATAACCGGAGTTGTAGCGTTTGGGATGACAATGGTTATTATCGGCGGCGAGATAGATCTTTCAGTCGGGTCAACTATTGCTCTCTCAGCAGTGCTGACAGCGTACATTTCTGTAAAACTGACTGAACTGGGCCTTAATCCGGATATCGCAGTCATTGCCGGCATGATTGCCTCTTTGCTTGTTGGAGCATTGATAGGCTTGTTTAACGGGTTTATAAGAACAAGATATAACATCCCTTCATTTATAACCACTTTGGCTATGCTGAACGTGCTTTATGGCATTGCAGCAGTATTATCCAAAGGATTTCCAATCACTATTTCATCCTCATGGTATTCCTTCATTGGTGCGGGGCAGATTTTCAGGGGAGAAAACTTTTTAGGCATTCCGGCACCTGGCATTTGGTTAATATTAGTATTTATAGGTGTCGCCATAGTCATGAACAGGATGCGCTTTGGACGTGAAGTTTATGCGGTGGGAGGAAACCAGGAATCTTCGAGGCTTTCGGGCATTAATGTAAAAAAGGTTAAAATTGTCATCATGATGGTTGTTCAGATTTTAGCAGCCTTTGCAGGAATCATATTATCCTCCCAGGTTATGGCAGGTTCACCCCAATTCGGCAGAGGTTATGAGATGGACATAATATCAGCTGTAATAATCGGCGGTGCATCTCTGAACGGCGGCATTGGAAAAACATGGGGCACATTTATAGGTATCATTTTCTTAGGCGTAATCCTGAATGGCATGACCCTATTGGGGGTAGACGACTATGTAAAGTACATAGTAAGAGGTTCAATCATTTTAATTGCTGTATTGATTAACACTATACAGCTGCAGCGCAGAGATGATAATTAAATGACAATATAGTATAATATAGGGGAGTTGAAATTATGGCAGAGCTCACTTCAAGAGAAAGAGTAAGGACAGCGCTTAATCATGAAGAACCTGATATAGTTCCTATTGATTTTGGCGCCATGAGATCCACTGGCATAAATGCAATTGCATATAACAGATTAAAAGAGTATTTAGGCATAAAAGGCGGGCATACAAAAGTATATGATATTTTCCAGCAATTAGCGGAACCTGAAGAAGAAATAATGAAAATCATGGGAGCGGATGTAATTCAGCTGCACAGATACGAACCTGCTTTTGGGATTAATATAGCTGAATGGAAGCCGGGTAAGCTGATGGATGGTTCGGATTGCCTGTATCCTAAGGATTTTAATCCTGTAGTAAATGAAAAAGGCGACCTGGACATTGTGAAAGACGGCATAGCAATAGCCCGTATGCCAAAAGGCGGATATTACTTTGATGTGATACATCATCCGTACGCTGAAGTGCGCACTATGGATGATATTGATAAAATACCTGTCCCGGAGATTACCGATGAAGAGCTTGAATTTGTGGAAAAAACAGCCAAAGACCTGTATGAAAATACAGATTACGCCATATTGGGAAGTTTTGGCGGTAATATCCTGGAGCAAGGGCAGACGGACTGGGGATATGAACGCTTCTTTATGGAAATGGCCTTGAATCCCGACCTGGTACATTACTATTTGGAAAGACTTACACAGGCATACCTGAGGGATTTGGAAAAATACCTAAACGCAGTAGGGAAATACATAGATGTCATTCAATTTGGAGATGATTTGGGCACTCAGGAGAATACACAGATATCTTTAACCATGTACAGAGAAATAATCAAACCATATCAGAGCAGACAATATCAGTATGTAAGAAATAACTATCCTAATGTTAAGGTATTCCTGCATTCCTGCGGATCTATTTATGACCTTATACCCGATCTGATCGATGCAGGTGTGGAGATTTTAAACCCTGTCCAATTGTCTGCCAGGAAAATGGACCCTGTTAAGCTTAAAAAAGAATTTGGAAAACACCTGACCTTTTGGGGCGGCGGGATCAACACCCAGACAACCTTAACATTCGGAACCATTGAAGAGATACGCAGGGAAGTAGAGGAGCTAATGCATATTTTTGCGCCCGGAGGGGGATTTGTATTTACCCAGGTACACAACATTCAAGCAAATATAGAGCCTGAAAAAGTTGTTGAAGTGTATAAAACCGCCAACAGTCTGAGAGATAAGATATACGGATAAAGGGGTGCGGCTATCACCCCTTTATCCCCAGTATAGTTCAAATATATGTAATATATGTATAGAGGTATCATATGACTCAAGGGCGAATAAACAGTAAAAGAATGAAGGCCATAAATACCAGGAATGTACTTAATATAATCCGGCGGGAGGGTTGTGTTTCCCGCAGGGATTTGGCTGTATTGACTGGTTTGACCACAGGCACGATTACAAATATAATCAATGAACTGCTGGAAAGAAAATATGTTATAGAAACAGGCGAAGGGAAATCGGAAGGCGGCAGAAAGCCAATATTGCTGGAGCTTAACTCTGAAGCAGGTTATGCTGTAGGCCTTTCTTTGGATGTGTCCAGTTTAATCTGTGTTATAAGTGATTTTAAAGCAAACATTCTTTTCAGCAAAAAGCAGAAGATTGATGTCAGAAGCGGTAAATATGTTATCATCGATCAGATGATAGAGTTAATTGAAGATGTAATAAACCATGTTAATGTCGATAGAAAAAAAATATTGGGTTTGGGATTGGCTGTTCCCGGGCCCTGTGATTATCAGAAGGGAATCATGATAAACCCTCCCAACTTTCCGGGATGGATCAATGTGCCGATTAAGGAGATTTTCACAAAACGCTTGGGAATGAAGGTTTATGTAAGCAAAGAAACTTCATGTTATGTTCTGTCTGACTATTGGTTTGGCAGGGCAGCGGGCATTGACAGAATATTCGGCTTCATGATGGGCGAAGTCGGCATAGGCGGTGCTCTTGTCCTTAAAGGTGAGATTTTCCAGGAAAAAGAAGGAGAGTCTATGGATATCGGACATACCATTGTGCAGCTGGACGGATATTCCTGCTCCTGTGGAAACAGAGGATGCCTGGAAGCTCACGCCAACGGACATGCAGCGGTGAGATATGCTCAGGAAATGCTTGCATCGGGTTACAGCAGCACAGCAAAGTATCCTGCCAGTTTTCAGGATATTGTAGACAACGTAAATCAAGGCGATCTTGTGAGCATAGAAGCAATAAAAAAGTGTGCCTATTATGCTTCTGTGGCTATTGGCAATGCTTTAAGCCTTTTGAGCCCTCAGATGATATGCTTTGGAGGAGAATTCATTGATAAATGCCCGATAATGTATGATCTGATAGTCAAATATCTTGAAAGAAGGGATTATCCTGCAAGTGCCAAGGCATCGCAAAAGTCCAGGTTTACTTTTGGTGAGCAAAGCGGGGCAATAGGCGGAGTGGCACTGGTGTTTGACGCGCTGTCAAAATCGTTATTCAGCTGAATTATCAGGAAATACATACTTATAATGACAAATAGTTGCTTTATCAGAAAATCATTTATATTATATAAATATGATAGATCCAATTATATGCACATTATATTATAAATATAATAATTAAGAGGAGCTGCAATAATGAAAAAAGGTATTTGTGTAGCAGGTAATGCCATTGTGGACCTGTTGTACCCTGTTGATGAATACCCTGTAGAAGGGCAACTTACCACAATACGGGATGGAATCAAAAAATCCACCGGCGGGGCACTGTGCAATGTAATCATTGATCTGGCCAAACTTGATCCGGAACTGCCCCTGTATGCTGTCGGCCAGATCGGTACGGATGAAAATGCCCAATTGATAAAGGAACAATTAGCCAAGCATCCCAATATTAACACAGAAGGAATGAAAGAAAAGGGAGAAACATCATTTACCATAGTAATTAACAGCCAAAAGACCAAGCAGCGAACATTTTTCCAATTCCGCGGCGCGAATGCTGAAATCTGTGAAGATCACTTCGATTGGCAAAAGCTCAAAGAGAACAATGTAGAGCTATTACATATCGGCTATATTCTGCTGTTGGACGCATTAGATGCAGAAGATGATGAATACGGCACAAAGATGGCAAGGCTTTTGGCAGAAGCCAAGAAGCACGGCATAAAAACTTCCATTGATATTGTCAGTGAAGCAGGCGACCGGTTTAAGAAAATTGTACCTCCTGCCCTTAAATATGTGGATTATTGTATCATCAATGAAATAGAGGCGCAGCAGGCCACCGGAATTATGCTGCGTGACGGGAGCCGGCTGATCAAGGAAAACATGAGAAATGCCCTGGAAGAGCTGTTTGAGATGGGTGTTTCCACCTGGGCAGTGATTCATGTGCCGGAAGGGGGCTATGCCATGGATAAAGGCGGCCAATATGTGGAAATCGACAGCCTGGATCTGCCCGACGGCTATATCAAAGGAACGGTTGGAGCCGGAGATGCTTTCTGTGCCGGCACGCTGTACGGAGTATACAAAGGCATGAGCCTTGCTGAGTCCATTAAAGTGGGCACAGCAGCTGCTGCATGCTCGCTGTCCGAAGAAGGCTCTACAGAAGGCGTCAGGTCCTATAAAGAAACTATGGAACTTTACAATCAGATGAGATAAAACTTAACTACATCTTTATAGCTGGATAGGGGCATAAGAAATGAAAAAAGCAGTTATGTATGGAGCTGGAAACATCGGAAGAGGATTTATCGGCAAGGTATTTTCAGACAGCGGCTACAAGGTATGTTTTATAGACATAGATAAGAAACTTATTGACGCTTTCAATAAAGATAAAGAATATTACGTTAAGATTGTAGCCGATGATTTTGAGAGGCTGGAAAAAGTCAAAAATGTTTATGCAGTTGACGCAAATTCAGATCAAGCCGTCCAAGAAATAGCTGAATGTGACATAATGGCTACCTCTGTCGGCGTCAATGCACTGCCTTATATTGTAGACAATATTGCCAAAGGCATAAGAATGCGCATGTCCATGGGCAGCAAGCCCTTGGACATTATTCTGGCCGAAAACCTGATTGATGTGGATGCCAGAATGAGGCAAATGATCTATGAAAAGCTGAACCCGGAAGAACAGAAATGGGCAGAACAGCATCTGGGTTTGGTCGAGGCATCCATAGGCAGGATGGTTCCGCCATTAACAGAGGAAGAGAGGGAAAAATCACCTCTGCTGATTGCAGTTGAACCTTATTCAGAACTGCCGGTGGATTCTTTGGGCTTCAAAGGCCCTATACCGGATCTTGTCGGGCTTAAGCCCTTTACTCCTTTTGATTTCTATATCAAACGCAAGCTGTTCCTTCATAATATGGGCCATGCCATATGTGCCTACTTGGGCTGGGAAAAGCAGTACCAGTACATTTCTGAAGCTATTCGGGACCAGGTCATTTATAAAAAAACAAAAAGCGCCATGGAGCTGATTGTGCAGGCTCTTGCAAAAGAGTATCCTCAGATTCCTGTAAAGGAAATAGAAGCCAACAAGGATGACCTGCTTTACCGTTTTCACAACAGGGCATTGAAGGATACCATTGAAAGGGTTGCCAAGGATCCCATAAGAAAGCTTCAGCCTAACGACCGCCTGGTAGGGGCAGCCAGGTATTGCCTGGACAGCGGCATCCGGCCTGATGAAATTGTGGAGGGGATAGCCGCTGCCCTGAAGTATAACAACCCCAATGACCCGGCTGCAGTGAAGATACAGGATGATATATCCAAATTCGGCATGGATTATGTGCTGGAAAATGTGCTTAAGCTGGACAGGGGTTCGGAGTTGTGGGATATGCTTAAATCAAAATTAGAGGGTTGATAAATATACCTATATATAAGGAGGATGAACAGCATGAAACGTTCTGAAATCAATAATGCCATACGTGAAGCAAGCGCAGCTTTTGAAAGGCACCACTGGTATCTTCCGCCCAACCCCAGATGGGATGTAACCGACTTCGGCCTGGGAGATTTTAATTCCACCGGCTTAACCGCCGTCAACCTGGCCGAACAGCCCGAATACTGTGAAAAGATTATGTATGTAAAACAAAACCAGGTTATACCGGACCACTATCACAAAATGAAAAAAGAGGATATAATATGCCGTTACGGCAGGCTTGCTATTCAGCTTTTCTCTGATGAACCTACAGTCAGGCTTCAGGTAAACGGTGAATTCAGAGATGTGCCTGTTGACAAGCCCCTGATATTAAACTCAGGCGAAAGAGTTACCCTGACTCCGGGCATCCGGCATGCCTTTTGGTCAGAAACTGAGTACACCATAGTTGGAGAGGTTTCAACGGCAAATGATGATGTAAGCGATAATTTCTTCCGTAATCCTGATATAGGGCGCTTCAGCGAAATCGTTGAGGATGAGGAGCCGATAGTGAGACTGGTCAGCGAGTGAGGATAGAAGGGTATGGAATATATAAAAAAATATGTCTTCGAACCGGACTATACCAATATGGTCAGGGCAGCCAACAACCAATGGGTGGACAGAGTTCCCTTATATGAGCATATCATAGATTCCAAGGTTATGTATGAAATAATCGGCAGCAGGCCTCACCATCTGTTCTTCTCAAAGGATATGTCTGAGAGCCGGGAAGGGTTCAGGCAGTACTGGGATTTCTGGAGGCAGATGGGATATGATACGGCATCCATGGAATTCACTGTCTGCGGCATTCTCGTAGGAGCAGGCGCCCTGTATGAGCACAAGGAAGGCTGCATAAAAAACAGGCAGGATTTTGAACGGTATCCCTGGGATGAAATACCCCGGCGCTTCTTTGACACCTATGCTCCTTATATCCGGAATTTTGAAGAGACATGCCCTCCTGGAATGAAGGCTGTAGGCGGAGTGGGAAACGGCATTTTCGAAGCAGTGCAGGATATAGTGGGATATACGAATCTGTGCTACATAAAATGCGATGATGAAGAATTGTTTGCAGACCTCTTTAAAGCCATGGGAGACGTGCATTATAAAATATGGAGCCGTTTTATGGACGAGTTCTCCGATGTGTTCTGCGTAATGCGGTTTGGCGATGATTTGGGATTTAAGAGTTCCACTTTATTATCGCCGGATGACATACGAACGCATATACTGCCTCAGTACCGCCGTATAACGGATCTGGTCCATTCAAAAGGCAAGCCCTTCCTGCTGCATTCCTGCGGCAATCTTTTTGAAATATTTGATGATATAATAGAAATTGCCAATATAGACGCCAAGCATTCGAATGAGGATGAAATTGGGCATTTTACCGTATGGGTGGAAAGATACGGTGATAGAATAGCCAATTTCGGCGGTATAGATACGGATGTGCTATGCCGGCACTCTCCCGATTACATCAGGGAATATGTTACAGATTGCCTGAACAGGGTCAAAGGGCACGGAGGAATTGCATTCGGCACAGGCAACTCCATACCGGATTATGTTCCGACCGAAGGCTACCTGGCTATGATAGAAACGGTAAGAGAATGGAGACAAGATGAATTGCCATGATTACAGGGATCATAACAGTTAAACTGTATGCTCCGTGGATCCACAGCCTGAAAGAAAAAAGGCAGGCTGTAAAAAGCATTATCGAAAAACTGCGAAATAAATATAATGTCTCAGTAATAGAGAGTGATGCTCAGGATATTCACCAGACCATCATACTCTCTATTGCTTTTCTTGCCGGAAACTCAGCCTTATCACACAGCATCAGCGAAAAAATCTGTGCTTTCATTGAAGCCAATACGGATGCCGAAATGATGGAAGTTAAGGTTGAATACCTGTAAATGCTCATGTTTGCTTTCTGAAAATTTGGTTAAATAATATATTAGGTGTTTAAAACACTTGATATAAAAAAGCAAACCGAAAGGATGATTGATTTATGATTAAAGTAGCTGTGTTGGTTGGAAGTCTGAGAAAAGGGTCTTATTCCAGGCAGCTTGCAAATAATGTGGTTAAACTGTTCCCTGAGGATTACAAATTGGAGTTTGTGGAAATCGGCAGCCTCCCGTTTTATAATGAGGATTATGATGCAGAAAACAACCCGCCTGCAGAGTATACCGCTTTCCGTAATAAAATGAAGGAAATGGATGCGGTATTGTTTGTAACTCCTGAATACAACCGTTCAATGCCGGCTGTGCTTAAGAATGCATTGGATGTAGGATCCCGTCCGTACGGACAGAGCGTTTATGATGGAAAACCTGCCCTTGTAATAAGCCAGTCAATCGGTGATATCAGCGGATTCGGAGCAAACCATCATCTGCGTCAATCCCTGGCATTTCTGAATATGCCTGTAGTACAACAGCCTGAAGCATATATCGGAAATTCATCAGAGCTGTTTGATGACAATGGAAACATTAAAGATGAAGAAACTGTTCAATATCTGCAAAGCGTAGTTGACACCTTTGTTGAACTGATAAAGAAATATAAGGCATAACATGGTTGCACCTTTGGCAGCGTACCGGGGGATAACTAATGAAAGTGGAATTTCATGGTATAAAGCCCGAAGGCATAGATATGCCCATTGTTATTATCGTTTCCAGGCATAAAGGCAAATGGATACTGGTTAAACATAAAAAGCGCAATACTTACGAGATGCCTGCCGGCCATATTGAGCCGGGCGAGAACCCGTCAGCCGCTGCCAGAAGAGAACTTTACGAGGAAACCGGTGCTTCCGAGTTTTCTCTGAAGTTTATGTCATATTATACTGTAACTGAAAACGAAAACAAAGCCGGCGGATACCTGTTTTTCGCCGAGATTCATAAATTATCAGAATTGCCCGATTACGAAATTGAAGAAATCGGGCATTTTGACTTTTTACCCGAAAAATTGACCTATCCCGACATACAGCGCATCCTGTTTGATTATGTATCGAAACATGCTGAATATCAATAAACCAGTTTAAATAATAGGAAGGGTATTATACATGGTAATAGGTGTAATTTCAGACACCCATGGAATGTTATCAAACCGTGCAATAGATGCATTGAAAGGGAGCAATGCTGTTTTGCATGCTGGAGATGTGGGAAGCCCAGGGGTATTAGAAGCCCTTGAAAAAATTGCGCCTGTCTATCCGGTGAAGGGCAATACGGACAGGGGAATTTGGACGGAACGCCTGCCCATGACCCAGCTGGTGGAATTGGGAGGCCGGCTGTTTTATGTAATTCATAATCTGGGTGATCTGGATATTGTTCCGGAAAGCATAGGGGTTGATGCGGTTATATACGGCCATACCCATATTCCTAAGGAGGAGAGAAAAAAAGGCGTATTATACTTTAATCCCGGCAGTGCGGGTCCAAAAAGATTCAGGCTTCCTGTATGCCTTGGGAAAATTACCATAACAAATGGGGATTTGACTGCAGAGTGGATTGATCTTGAATAAAATTTAAGTGTGTAAAATTGTTAAAACTATGATATCATACCTATGTAACGCATTGTATTTTCAATAACTATTCTGTAAGAAAGGAGATATATTATGAAAAATGAACTGATAAACAAAGATCTTATACTGGAAAACTATGAAAATGCAAAAAAGGTTTACGCATTATATGACGTAGACACAGATGCGGCAATTGAAAAGTTTAAGACAATTCCTATATCTGTTCACAACTGGCAGGGCGATGACGTAACAGGATTTGAAGATTTTGAAGGTGTACATAGCGAAAACGTAGTTACCGGCAACTACCCCGGCAGAGCCCAAAATGGAGATCAGATGAGGCAGGATCTGGAGCAGGCCTTTAAGTTTTCTCCTGCAAGGCATAAGCTGAACTTGCACAGCATGTATGCTGAGCCAAAGGAGAAAAAAGACCGTAATGAATACGATACGGAAGACTATCGCAACTGGATTGATTGGTGCAAGAAACTGGGCATAGGAATGGACTTCAATGTTTCATACTTCACCCATCCGATGATGAAAGACGGCTGCTCTTTGGCATCCGATGATGAAGCAGTCAGAGAGTATTGGATTCAGGCTGGAATCAGAGGCAGAAAAATTGCAAATGATATCGGTGAAGAACTGGGCCAGTTATGCATCAACAATACCTGGGTGCCTGACGGCACAAAGGACATGCCTGCCGACCGCGGGGCATACCGCAAGCGTCTGATGGATTCTTTGGACAGAATCCTGGAGAAACCCTATGACAAAAAGAACATGATCGATGTTTTGGAAGGAAAAGTATTTGGAATTGGTACTGAAAGCTTTGTGGTAGGCTCTCATGATTTCTATATAGCATATGCGGTTAAAAAGGGCATAGGAGTAACAATAGATACCGGACACTATCATCCAACAGAGGACGTAGCCGATAAAATTACCGCCCTTGTTCCCTTTGTGGAGGCCATAAACCTGCATCTGACCCGCGGTATCCGTTGGGACAGTGACCACTGCCTGATTACGGATGACAATTTGCGATCCATGCTGCAGGAGATCAAGAGGCAGGATTTATTTAACAAGAAGGTGCATCTGGGCCTGGACTTCTTTGATGCCACAATCAACAGGGTAACCTCATGGATTATCGGCTTGCGTGCTGCAGGCAGAACCCTGCTTGAAGTGCTGCTGGAGCCCAGCCATCTGCTGAAGGAAGCAGAAAGAAAGAACGATCTTACACGCAGGCTGGCCTTGATGGAGGAATTCCGCAATCTGCCTGTAAATGCTGTGTGGGATTACCTGTGTCTGAAGGAAGGCAAGGGTGTAGGCACATCCTGGCTGAGGGAAATGGAAGAATACGAAAAGGAAGTACAATTTAAGAGATAATTAACTGTCAATTTGCATGAGACGCCCGTATGGGCGTCTCTGCTTATGATTGATAATCTCCAAAAAAACCCTGTTTGACAATGGATTATTTCTCATCTATAATAGTATCGTTCATTAATCTTGTATATATTATATATAAATCATGTAGATGCATTTCTTGTTATCAGATAACAAGTTTGCCGGAAAAACCGGCATTTAATCCATATTAAAGGAGGAACTTTTCTATGAAAAGAACGCTTTCATTGTTACTGGTGCTTTTAATGGTGTTCAGCATAGTTGCGTGCTCACCAAGCACACCTGATACTACTGAACCTTCCACGGAAGAGCCAGCTACTGATCCTGCTTCTGAACCATCTGCAGAAGAGCCTGAAGAGCCTGCTGCTTCCGGGGATGAAGATTGGGAGATAGTTGTTGTACCTAAGGATGCTTCCAATCCTTGGTTTGTTCGCATGGAAGTAGGAGTTAATGAGTTTGCTGAAGAAACCGGCCTCAATGTTTATCAGAGAGGAACACCGGAAATCGATGCAACTCTGCAGTCCCAGCTGATTCAGGACCTGATTGCAGCTGATGTTGATGCTATTTGCGTAGTACCTGTTGATCCAGGTTCCCTGGAGCCGGTTCTTAAACAGGCTATGGATGCCGGCATCGTTGTTATTGCTCATGAAGGTGCATCACTTCAGAATGTGCACTATGACATTGAAGCATTCAACAACGAACAGTACGGTGCATTCATCATGGATAACCTGGCTGAAGCCATGGGCGAAGAAGGAGTTTACACCACAATGGTTGCCCACGTTACCAATGCTTCTCACAATGAATGGGCAGACGGCGGTGTGAAACACCAGAAGGAAAAATATCCTAACATGCAGCTGCTTGAGGAAGAGCCTCGCGTAGAATCCGAGGACAATGGTGACGTAGCTTATCAGAAAGCTAAGGAACTGTTCAAAAAGTATCCTGATCTGAAGGGTATTATGGGTACTTCTTCTTTTGACGCTCCTGGCGTAGCTCGTGCAATCCAAGAGCTGGGTCTGGTTGGCAAGGCCTTTACATCCGGTACAGGTATGCCCGCTGACAACGCAGAACTGCTGAAGAGCGGCATTGTTAAGTCCCTGACTCTGTGGGATCCTGCCCTGGCAGGCAAAGCCATGTGTGCTCTTGCTGTAAAAGTGCTGCGCGGCGAAGAAATTACCGATGGAGTTGACCTTGGTGTAGAAGGTTATACAAACATGACCTTCAAGGAAGGAAGCGAAACAGTTCTTGAAGGACAAGGCTGGATAACCATTACAGCTGATAACGTAGACAGCTTCGGTTTCTAATTATGTAAATAGAATGGGGCTGTTGTCCATCTGTAATCTGATGCCGACACAGCCCTTTCTTTTAATTGTTGTAGGAAAGGGGCGAAGGTTTGTTGAAGGACAATATATTAAAAGTAGTGGATATTAAGAAATCCTTCGCAGGGGTTCAAGCGCTTAAAGGGGTTTCCATGGAGATAAAAGCGGGGGAAGTTCATTGCCTTGCCGGTGAAAACGGAAGCGGCAAATCCACGCTTATAAAGATTATCTCCGGTGTGTATACACCTGATTCAGGCGAAATTCATTTTGGAGATAAGGTATATGAAAGATTAACGCCGATAGAATCCATTCGCAACGGGGTTCAGGTAATTTACCAGGATTTTTCAATTTTCCCTAACCTGAGCGTAATGGAGAACCTGGCATTCAACCAGGAGCTGGCAAATAAGCGCAGGCTGGTTAACCGCAAGCGCATGAGGCAAATAGCCGAGGAAGCAGTTGCAAAGATTAACTTTGACATAGATCTGGACGCTAAAGTCGGCTCGCTTTCCGTTGCCAATAAACAGCTTGTAGCTATCTGCCGTGCACTTATGTTTGATGCCAAATTAATTATTATGGACGAGCCCACCACCGCTTTAACGCGAAAAGAAGTGGATGCTCTGTTCAGAATTATTCTTGACCTTAAGAAACAGGGCATTGCGACCTTGTTCGTAAGCCATAAACTTGACGAAGTATTCGAGATATCCGAAAGATTTACTATTCTGAGAAGCGGCGAAAAGGTTATTACCGGCGATACATCGGAGCTGGATAACAAAAAGTTTACCTATTATATGACTGGGCGGGAATTTGAAGAAGAGCCTTTTGTACCGAAGAATGTTTCTGAAGAACCTGTTTTGACTGTAGAGAATCTGGGAATGAATGGATTCTTTAAAGATATCAGTTTTTCACTGCATAAGGGAGAAATTTTAGGAATAACCGGTTTGCTGGGCTCAGGCCGTACAGAGCTTGCTCTTGCTTTGTTTGGGCTCCAGCAGGCAGATACCGGTACCATTACTATAGAAGGTAAGCCTGTTAAATTAAATACACCGCAGGATGCAATAAAAAACGGAATCGGCTATGTGCCTGAAGACCGGCTGACAGAAGGTCTGCATCTGCCCCTGAGCATCGGGGAAAACACCATAGCAGCTGAGCTGGATAAGCTTTCCAACAAGCTGGGAGTTTTTGATGAGGAGAAGAAAAAGCAGGAGATAAACCGTTGGGTTAAAGAGCTTGCAATTGCCACACCCGATCCCAACAATGCCTGCAGCACCTTGTCCGGCGGCAATCAGCAGCGTGTAGTGCTGGCAAAGTGGCTGGCAAGAGATCTGAAGGTGCTGATCCTCAATGGTCCGACAGTAGGGGTGGATATCGGATCCAAGTATGATATTCATCAGATCCTGAGAGGCCTGGCTGAACAGGGCCTGGGTATAATTATAATATCAGACGACATTCCGGAAATTATCACCAACTGTTCAAGAATAATGATTATGAAAAACGGCAGAATCAGCGCAGAGCTTTCAGCCGAAGAGGCCGATGAGCAGACGCTGACCCGGTATATGATGTAGGGGGTGGATGAATTGAATAACAGATTTTTCAAAGATTTGACCAAACGCAATGAGTTTTACATCTTTCTGGTAATCATAGTCATGGGAGTATTGATAGAATTGCGTTCCGGACAGTTCTTCACACCCAACAATATAGTGGATTTGCTTTCCGCACTGATTGTACCGGGCATGTTTGCGTTGGGAGCCTTTATGGTTATCGTTTCCGGCGGAGTGGATGTTTCCTTTCCCGCACTTGCTTCGCTGAGCATGTATGCCACTACGCGCATACTGCTTGATGTCAATTATCAGGGCGGGGTTTGGCTGCCGATTTTGATGTCCCTGGCTTTCGGAGCGATACTGGGCGCTTTCAACGGCGTATTGATAGCAACCTTCAAATTGCCTCCCATGATTGTTACGCTGGGTACATCCAGTGTTTTCAGAGGAATAATGCAAGGGGTGCTTAATTCAAAGCAGCTGGCTGTTATACCGAAAGGAATGTCTTCCTTTGGAACAGCTGCCCTGTTTGTTGCCGAAAATCCGCAGTCGGGACTTACCTCCCGCATGCCGGTGGCATTTCTGGCATTGGTTATTGTACTGATAATTGTATACTTTTTCCTGAATCATACCATGTACGGCCGCGGCTTGTATGCCATAGGCGGCAATGAAGTAAGTGCTCACCGTGCCGGCTTCAATGTTTGGCTGATTAAGTTTCTCCTCTATGTGGGAGTTGGCATGATTTCAGCCCTGGCCGGAATGATTCGTGCCAGCATGATGACGCAGGCACATCCAACCAACATGCTGGGTATGGAAATGATGGTTATTGCAGGTGTAGTTTTGGGCGGCACTGCTATCACCGGCGGAGCAGGCACTCTGACAGGGTGCATGCTGGGAACCATTCTTATTGTAATGGTAGAAAACTCTCTTATCCTGCTGGGCGTGCCCACCTTCTGGCAGAGCTTCTTCCTGGGAGTTCTGATAATTGCAGGTATGGGTATAAGTGCGCTCCAGGTTACACGTGCTTCCAAAGCTAAAGGTTCCGTGGTCAGGGAGGTGAAGCAATGAGCACCAGCCGAAGAAACGTTGCTTCTTTTGTGAAGGATACTCACATCAGAAGATTGCTGACTCTGATGATATTATGGATGATTTTCATGGCCATTTTCCGCTTTGATAAGTTCTACACATTCTTGAACTTTCAGACTATGGCGGCCCAGTTTCCTGAATTTGGTTTGATGGCCCTTGGAGTAATGCTGTGCATGATTTCCGGGGGTATCGACCTGTCAGTGGTAGGCGTGGCTAATTTTACATCCATAGCATGCGGTGAACTTTTGAAAATTCTTGCTGAAAGATCCGGTGAATTAACCGGAGGCGGAATACTTCTGATAATGCTGCTTGGGGTGCTGATAGGTGCCTTTGCCGGAATTTTTAACGGTCTTCTGGTTTCAAAAATAAAAATTCCGCCTATACTGGCTACCCTGGGTTCATATGAGCTTTTCCGAGGCATAGCAATAATTATAACTGAGGGTAAGGCAGTGGCGAATCTGCCTATTAAATATGCAGAAACCATAGCAGGTAAGCTGTTCGGTATAATTCCTATTCAGTTGGTATTCTTTGTAGTTGTGGTAATAATTCTTTCCTTCCTGTTAAACCGAACCACCTACGGCACCAAGCTGTATATGCTGGGAACCAACAAAACCGCATCCGAATTCAGCGGGCATAACACAGACACGGTTTTGATCCAAACCTATATGCTGTCCGGCATATGTGCGGCTTTGGGCGGACTGATAATGCTTGCCAACTATAACTCTGCAAGGGCTGACTACGGTACGGTATACACACTTCAGTGCGTACTCATAGCGGTTCTGGGCGGAACCAGCCCCACAGGCGGCAAAGGCCGCATCAGCGGAACTGTTTTGGCCATCTGTGTTCTGCAGATGATTTCAGCAGGCCTGAACCGTTTCCCCCAGATATCCAGTTTCTATATACCTCTCTTCTGGGGCGGGGCGCTGCTGCTGGTTATGGTATGGAATACAATTACTGTAAACGGAAAAAGCGGCGGAGGTTTCATAAGGAATTTCTTAGCCCAATTGAATATAAAAACAGGAAGCGGAAAATAAACATTCATTCATTAATGCGGCTGGCTGTTGCCAGCCGCTTTTTTATGCTCTCAGCATTGACATTCAATTTATTTATTGCAAGAATTTAGCAAATAGGATATCATAATGATATCAGTTATATATCATTATATCGGGTGAGGAGGAGGACAATGGAAGAGAAAATTTTAAAAGCCAGAAGCGGCATGCCCATGTTGATTCTGTTAATTTTGCTTTATCTGGCAGCCATAGGCCTTACAATTTTTGGAGGAATGCTGCTGGACAATAAAAATAATATTGGTGCCCTGCCGTTGACAGTTGGGATTATATGGATTGTTATCGGGTTTATTCCTTTCCTGGGCCTGAAAGTAATTAAACCTCAGGAGGCTTTGGTTCTCACCCTGTTTGGAGAATATATAGGGACTCTTAGAGAACCCGGCTTCTATTTTGTCAATCCGTTTTCTTCGGCAGTCAATCCCGCTGCTGCAACCCGCCTGGGCCAGAGCGGGGATGTTGAAAGCAGTATTGAAAACAAAGGACAGGCCAATGTACCGGTCAGCAAAAAGATTTCACTAAAGATTATGACTTTAAACAATGCCAAACAGAAGGTAAATGATGTTCTAGGCAATCCTGTTGAGGTTGGAATAGCAGTTGTATGGAGGGTTGTGGATACAGCCAAGGCTGTTTTCAACGTGGACAATTATAAAGAATACCTGTCCTTGCAGTGTGACAGCGCATTAAGAAATATTGTCCGGATTTATCCTTATGATGTATCTCCGGGCATTGACACTACAGGAGACGGCATACCCGATGAAGGAAGCCTAAGGGGGTCCAGTACTGTAGTTGCAGAGAGAATAAGCAGGGAGATCCAGGAAAAAGTAAAGGAAGCCGGCATTGAAATTTTGGAAGCCCGCATCACCCATCTTGCCTATGCCCCGGAAATTGCGGCAGCCATGCTGCAAAGACAGCAGGCAGCAGCAATCATTGATGCCAGAAAGATGATAGTTGACGGTGCCGTGGGCATGGTTGAAATGGCCCTGGAAAAGCTTAATGAAAATAATGTGGTGGAATTTGATGAGGAGCGGAAAGCTGCCATGGTATCCAATCTTCTTGTTGTGCTTTGCGGTAACAGAGATGCTCAGCCCGTTGTGAATAGCGGAAGCCTGTACTAAGATGAGCAAGAAGAAAAAACAGATTCCTTTGCGCATTTCTGAAGATTTATACCAGGAACTTGCAGCTTGGGCTGAAGATGATTTTCGGTCTATCAACGGGCAGATCGAGTACCTGCTTACCCTATGTGTCCGCCAGAGGAAGAAAACCGGCGGATATGTGCCCAAAAATTTTGATGAACATATGAAAAGGGAAACAGAATGAAGCGGCGCTCAGAGGAGCGCCTTTTCTTTTCGAATATGAACAATATATGATAATATAGATTGGCAAATTTATTCAGAAACTGACACGTTTTTTGTTTGTTAAATTATTTACAATGCAGGATTTCTGTGTTATGATATAAAAAGGCAAGTGTGGGCTCTTTTGCAATTACATATGTTTCATACAAGATAACCTTCAAAATCCCATAGTTTTCCCGGGTGGAAAACTTGTTTTTTGAGTTTTTCCGCCCTTTTTCTGTGTTATATAGGGTATATTAGATAGTGTACAAAATAAAGCCAACATTTTTAGAGGAGTTGATATAAATGAGGAAGGTCCATATCAGTGAAACAGTACTCAGAGATGCAAACCAATCCCTGATAGCCACCAGAATGCCCTTCTCCGATTTCGAAGGAATCCTGGAAACCATGGACAAGGCTGGTTATCATTCATTGGAATGCTGGGGAGGCGCTACATTTGACGCCTGCCTAAGGTATCTCAGCGAGGATCCATGGGAAAGGCTTCGCAAAATAAGGGATAAGGTGAAAAACACCAAGCTGCAGATGCTCCTGAGAGGGCAGAATCTGTTAGGATACAGGCATTATCCCGATGATGTTGTCAGAAAGTTTGTTGCTCATGCGGTGGATAATGGCATTGACATTATCAGAATATTTGATGCTTTAAATGACTTCAGAAATATCCGCGTAGCCTTGGATGAGGTTAAAAAGCGCAATGCCCATGCGCAAGGTGCTATATGCTACACCACCAGTCCTGTTCATACCCTGGAGAATTATGCAAAACTGGGAAAAGAACTCGAAGAAATGGGCGTAGACTCCATTTGCATTAAGGACATGGCCGGTATTTGCGGTCCCCAGGAAGCTTATGACATCGTAAAAGCCCTTAAGGAAAGCGTAAAGGTGCCTGTTTTCTTCCATACCCACGGCACAACGGGCCTAGGCCCCATGACTTACCTGAAAGCTGTTGAAGCAGGCTGTGACGGCATAGACTGTGCTATTTCTTCCTTCTCCAACGGAACATCCCAGCCTCCGACAGAAACCATGAATTATGCTTTGAAGCAGGCAGGCTATGAAACCGACCTGGATGAAGAAATTACAAAAGAAATCAATGATTATTTCAAGCCCATCAGAGAAAAATATATTAATTCCGGTCAGATGAATCCCTTTGTTATGGGAGTTGAGACCGATGCGCTGGTATACCAGGTGCCCGGAGGCATGCTGTCCAACCTGATAGCCCAGTTGAAAGCCCAGAATGCTTTGGACAGGCTGAATGAAGTACTGGAAGAGATTCCGGATGTTAGGAAAGATCTCGGCTATCCTCCGCTGGTAACCCCCATGAGCCAGATGGTGGGCGTACAGGCTGTATTCAATGTTCTGACAGGAGAACGTTATAAGAGCGTTGCCAAGGAAGTTAAGGCATACCTGAAGGGTGAATACGGCAAAGCTCCAGGCGAAATCAATCCTGACTTAATCAAGCAGGTACTGGGTGATGAAGAACCTATAACCGGAAGATTTGCTGATACTCTGGAACCCCAGTTTGAAAAGACCAAAGAAGAGCTTGAGGGCATAGCAAGATCCGATGAAGATGTACTTTCCTATATTGCATTCCCGCAGATAGCAGAAAAGTTCTTCAAGGAACGGGAAGAAAGAGAAAATGTAACGGTCAGTTATTCCATAGTGAAAAAGTAAAGGGTGGTGTAGATGTCTTTAACAGATAGTTTATTAGTTTCCGCTTTCTCTATAGCTCTGGTGTTCTTTGTTCTGGTTATGCTCAGCCTGTTGATTGTAATATTTTCTAAAATACTTGAAGCTGCAAAAGTAAGATCAGAAAAAGAAGCTGTGCAGCAGCCAGCGGACACACCGGCACCATCTGTAAGCATGGACACAAGTCCTTCAGTTCCGGACGTGTCTGCCGGTACATTGCAATTGAAGAAGGTGGATGAGAAGACAGCGGCTATGATCATGGCCATTGTCAGCCATGAATCCAATATACCTCTGTCTGAGCTTCGTTTCAAATCCATCAGGCTGATGGAAGAAAACAATTAAGTGATTGGAAATGGAGGTTACCCCAATGCGATACATTGTTACCATAAACGATAAAAAATATGAAGTGGAAGTTGAGAAAGGACAGGCCAGCATAGTCAGTGTTGAAAATGCAGCTGCAGTACAGACAGCTGTTCAGGCTGCACCAGCAGCACCTGCTCCACAACCGGCACCTGCTGCACCTCAGCAGCCAGCACAGCCAGCACCTGCACCGGCTGCAGCTGCAAACGGTGAACCTGTTAAAGCTCCTATGCCGGGAACCATACTAGACATCAAGGTAAGCAACGGTCAAACCGTAAAATCAGGAGATGTTTTGTTCATACTGGAAGCTATGAAAATGGAGAACGAGATTATGGCTCCCGCAGACGGCGTTGTACAGATTGTTACAACAAAAGGTGCTACGGTTAATACTGGCGATTTATTGGCCAGTATACAGTAATGGGAGGACGATAAAAAATGTTTATAGATGCATTAAAAACCATATGGCTTGACTCAGGTTTTGCCGCACTTACCTGGCAGCACCTTGTTATGATAGGCATAGCCTGTGTGCTTATTTACCTGGCCATTGTTAAAAAGTTTGAACCCTTGCTGTTATTAACAATAGCCTTTGGTGTTTTGCTGGCCAATCTGCCATTGGCAAATCTGATGAAGGAAGAGATTGATTCTGAAACAGGCGGACTTTTGTACTATCTCTACTTAGGCGTGAAAAAGGGCATTTATCCCTCATTGATATTTATGGGCGTTGGAGCCATGACGGACTTTGGTCCCCTGATTTCCAGGCCTTCCAGCTTGCTCATGGGAGCAGCAGCCCAGCTGGGAATATTTATGGCGTTTATCATAGCCAATCTGCTTGGCTTCACTCCTCAGGAGGCGTCGTCCATTGGTATAATCGGCGGTGCCGACGGACCTACGGCGATTTTTACCACAGCCAGGCTGGCCCCGCATCTTTTACCGGCTATAGCAATTGCAGCATATTCATATATGGCACTTATCCCCATTATTCAGCCCCCCATAATGAGGGCATTGACCACGGAAAAGGAACGAAAAGTTAAGATGGAACAGCTCAGAGAGGTTTCCAAGGTAGAGAAAATATGCTTCCCCATTGTGGTCACAATCTTTTGCGTTCTCTTGCTGCCTTCAGTAGCTCCGCTGATCGGAATGCTCATGCTGGGTAACCTGTTCAGAGAGTCAGGGGTGGTAGAAAGACTGTCGGATACGGCACAGAATGCCCTTATGAACATTGTTACCATCTTTCTCGGAGTAACAGTTGGTGCAACTGCCAAAGCTGAAACATTTCTAAGGCTCGAAACCCTTGCCATTATAGCTTTGGGTCTGGTAGCCTTTGCCTTCAGCACAGTAGGCGGCATACTGATAGGTAAGCTGATGTACAAGCTGTCTGGCGGAAAGATCAATCCTCTCATAGGTTCTGCAGGCGTTTCAGCAGTTCCTATGGCTGCCAGGGTATCCCAGGTGGAAGGGCAGAAGGCTAATCCTTCCAACTTCCTGCTCATGCATGCAATGGGGCCCAATGTGGCAGGCGTAATTGGATCGGCAGTTGCAGCCGGAATATTGATGGCCTTGTTTGGATGATAAAATGTAAAGAAAACTGGCAGTATAAAAGCTGCCAGTTTTTTTATGCAAAAAAAACGTATGCAGACATATTGCGAAAATAAAATTCCCAGCCATGGGTAAATTTAAGTGGAAAGGCATGGATAAAAAATTTGAGTGTGGAAAATTTTAGTGTTAAAATAAAATCTATATAGAAGCTAATATGTTAAAAAATTAACAGAGAAAGCAGGTGTATAATTGGAAAAACGTCCATGGTATGAACAGAGTGTTGAAGAAGTCAGCAGAAATTTAAGCACAGATCCTGAAAAGGGCCTTTCTCCAGATGAGGCCAGAGCCCGCCTGGAGAAGTATGGACCTAATGAACTGGAACAAAAGAAAAGCACAACCGTCTTTCAGATGTTTTTGTCTCAGCTAAAGGACTACATGGTTATCATACTGATAGCAGCCAGCCTGGTATCTTTGTTGGTAGGGGAAGTTGTGGATTCCCTGGTTATAATCGGCATTGTAATAATAAATGCAGTTTTAGGCGTAGTGCAGGAGTACCGGGCAGGCAAGGCATTGGAAGCATTGAAGAAGATGTCTGCTCCCAATGCCAAGGTAATCCGAGGCGGCCATGAACTATCCATTCCGGTGTCTGAGCTGGTGCCCGGTGATTTGGTAATATTGGAAACCGGAGATTATATACCTGCAGATGTCAGGCTTGTAACTTCTGTCAATCTTAAAGTGGACGAAGCGGCCTTAACCGGTGAATCCGTGCCGGTTGAAAAGCATGCAGATGCAAAGCTGGAAGGCAGCATAAGCCTGGGGGATCAGGCCAATTGCGGCTTCATGAGCACCCTGGTAACCTACGGCCGGGGTACCGGAATTGTAACTGCCACCGGCATGGATACTGTAATAGGCAGCATTGCCAGGATGATCCAGGAAGAAGTGCAGGAGGATACACCCCTGCAGCGCAGGCTGGCACAACTGGGCAAAATTCTGGGTACAGCATGCCTGGTAATATGTGCTATTGTGCTGGCTTTGGGGCTGTTGCGCGGTGAAGATCCCTTGGCCATGTTCATGACCGCTGTCAGCCTGGCAGTAGCCGCCATCCCTGAAGGTTTGCCGGCGGTGGTTACCATAGTGTTGGCGCTCGGCATGCAGCGGATGGTAAGGCACAATGCCATTATGAAAAAACTTCATGCGGTGGAAACCCTGGGCAGCACTACGGTTATATGTTCGGATAAAACCGGCACCCTTACCCAGAATCAGATGACTATCGTCAAAATGTATACCCTGGGGCAGGAGATTGATGTTTCAGGGGAAGGATACAGGCCTGAAGGAGAATTGACCATAAACGGCAGAAAGCTTGATCTGTCTGAACAGCCTGCAGCGGCCAGGCTCCTGGAAATACAGGCATTGTGCAATGATGCCAGGCTGGAACATATTACAGAAGAAGGCCTGGATGAATGGCGCATTATCGGCGATCCTACCGAAGGAGCAATGATTGTGGCTGCAGCCAAGGCCGGCATAGACAGAGAAGAAATCAACAAGTCCCAGCCCAGGCTGCAGGAGATACCCTTTGATTCCCAACGCAAGCTTATGACTACCTTTCACAAAACGGCCGATGGCCGCCTGGCAGTCTTTACAAAGGGAGCGCCGGATATTCTGGTTAACCGCTGTACCCATGTTATGCACAGCGATGGCACCGTAACTGCCATCACCCAGGAAGATTTGGATGCCATTATGAATGCTAACAGGAATATGGCAAGCCAGGCCTTAAGGGTGCTGGCCATGGCATATAAAATTGTTGATGAGATTCCTGAACATCCCGACCCCGAAAAAGATGAGCGGGATTTGGTATTCTGCGGCCTGGCAGGCATGATTGACCCGCCCAGGCCGGAAGCCATAGAAGCTGTAAAGCTGTGTAAATCTGCCGGCATTCGCACAGTTATGATAACCGGTGATTACAAGGAAACAGCTGCGGCCATTGCCCGCCAGCTGGGCATAATATCATCCGATGACGAAGTGCTGACCGGCTCTGAACTCAATGAAATGAGCGACCATGAACTGGATGAGCTGGTGGAGAGGGTAAGTGTATATGCCCGCGTCTCTCCTGAACATAAGGTTCGGATCGTGCAATCTTTGAAGAACAAGGGGCATATTGCAGCCATGACCGGTGACGGCGTAAATGACGCGCCGGCTCTGAAGCGGGCTGATATCGGCGTGGCCATGGGCATTACCGGCACTGATGTTACCAAGGAAAGTGCCGAAATGATTATAACTGACGACAACTTTTCCAGCATAGTGGCGGCAGTGGAGGAAGGCAGGGTTATTTACAGCAATATTCGAAAGTTTGTCTTCTTCCTCATGTCCTGTAATGTGGGTGAAATACTAATTATTTTCATTGCCATGCTGCTGGGCTGGAAGATACCCCTGCTGCCCATCCACCTGCTCTGGGTAAACCTTCTGACTGATGCCTTACCGGCTTTGGCCCTGGGCACGGAAAGAAAGGAGCCCGGCCTGATGGAGATGCCTCCCCGGGATCCTGATGAACCCATATTGAACCGGGATATGCTCATAAACATTACAGTGCAAAGCCTGGTTATGACAGCGGCAGTGCTTAGCTCATTCTATTACGGCTGGCAGAACTATGGCATTGAAATGGGGCGCACCTATGCTTTGGTAACTTTGATTGTAAGCGAGCTGTTAAGAGCTTATTCCGCCAGGTCGGAGAAGCTTCCCATTTGGAAGCTTGGGGTATTCAGCAACCGGAACATGAACCTGGCAACCATCGTTTCCTTTGGACTGCTGCTGCTTGTTATGGCTGTTCCCGCTTTGAGGAATATATTTAATGTGGAATTGATGCACCTGCATGACTGGGACATAACCTTACTAATAGCAGCCATGCCCCTGATATTTGGTGAACTGACCAAAGTGGTAAAAAATGCAGTATTGAAATCAAAATAAAACTGGTTTTATTCTTGTTCAAGATTCAGCAGGAATTCCTTGACATGCATGCCTCCGCCATAGCCTACCAGTTTTCCGTTGGATCCGATTACCCTATGGCATGGAATAATGATGGCAATGGGATTGCGGTTGTTGGCCATGCCTACTGCCCTGGTAGCCTTGGGGCTGCCCACGGCAATGGCAATATCCTTATAGGAACGGGTTTCCCCATAAGGAATACTCTGAAGGGCCTTCCATACCTTTAATTGAAACGAAGTGCCCTCAGGTGCAAGGGGCAGGTCAAATTTTTTTCGATTTCCGGCAAAGTATTCCTGCAGCTGGCGGCAGGCTTCCTTCAGAAGCTCTGTTTCTGCTATATTAATTCCCGTAGAATTATTTTCTGCTGCAAAAAATACCCGGGTAACGGCATGGCCGTTTTCTATAATGCCCACTTTTCCCACAGGAGAGTCTGTGAAGCATATATTTTGTTTCATTATTCAGCGCCCCTTTTTCTATCATTATAGCTTAAAACAAGGTTTGCGGTAAATGTCAGTCTGGCTGAAAAGGAGATTTCAGATGAAAGGTTTACTTAAAACTTTCTCAATCCTTTTAATACTGTTAATGCTTACTTTGATAGTGCAGCCTGTGCTGGCATTTGACGCTGAGCTGGCCCCGGAAGATGTGGCTGAGCATGCTCCCAGGAACCAAACCTTGGCAGTAATATTCATGATAGCTGCCTTTGCAGTCAAATCCCTGATCGTTATAATACCCATACCGGTTTTATACCTGGCATCCGGTTTAATATTTAAACCCTTCGCTGCCTTTGTAATAAATTTTGCCGGCATGCTGGTCTGTACTACAGTGCCCTATTTGATAGGCCGCTATGCCGGGGCAGGCTTTTATCAGAGAATAATAAAAAGGTATCCAAAAATGCAGGTTTTGGATACCTTTCAGCATGAAAATCAATGGTTCGTATCATTCATAGTCCGGGCCATAGGCTTTCTGCCCTGTGATGCCGTTTCATTGGTTTTGGGCATCTGGAAAGTAAGCTTTCCAAAATATCTGTCGGGCACGGCTTTGGGCATGCTGCCCGGTCTGGCAGCTACCACCTTGTTAGGGATTAACATAAGTGAGCCGGGTTCTCCCGGCTTTATTATCTCCATAATCCTGACCCTGCTGGTATCAGCTGGTTCTTTTATTCTGTGGAGGATTTACCAGAAAGCCAGAAGGCCGCATGTGCCGGAATCACTTCTTTCTGCGGGGCTGGACTTTCAGCATAAACAAGATGAGAATAGTCATGTAGATTATGAGAGCAATGAATACAATTAGCAGCATCAGATCGGATTTGGGGGCCATGCCGATCAGAACCAGCAAGGGCGCTCCCAGCAATATGCCGTAGCTGCTGCCTGCAAGCAGGTTATTGGCAGCAGGAGTCTTATAGTTGGGATCCAGTTCCCGAAGCAGCATGACACCTGAACTGATGGTGCCGGTAAGCATGCCGTACATGGACAGCAGCCCCTCATGATAATAGGAGGGGTATAATTTTTTGCACAGCCACTGCAGGTAAACCAGGGTGACCCATCCGCCCAGAACAGCCATAATCAGGAAAGGAATCCAAAGGCCGGACAAATCCTTTATTTCAATGGCCGCAATTCCAGCTATGATCATATAATCAAAAGCAAAGCCGGAAATTCGATTTAACAGATAATTGTTGGGATACTGCCGGTTCATCCATTTAATTCTGGTAAACCAGTTGAAGGACTGGCGGAAGAGCATGGCCATGAGGGCGCCGATAATGAAGTTGAATCCCCAAATGACCGGGGAAACTGTGGCTGAAAAGCCGGGCGCTGCAAGATCCAGCAATCTGGTAATACCCAGGGAAACCAGATAGGTAACCAGGTAAATCATTACAACCATGGCAATCTGGATGGACAGGCGGTCAACCGACTGGGAAACCGGAATTTCATTCTTCGACTGGAAATCCTCGATGGTCATTGCCTCTACATTTTCGTGTATGGCCTGAACATCAATTATCTTTTTTCTTTGCAGGATATTTATATATATTACACCTACAATACAGGCACAGAGAAAGCCTGCTGCCGCCAATGACAGTCCGAAGGACTGACCGCCCATAAAACCCAGCTGTTCATAGGTTGCACCCACATTATTTGCCTGGCCTGGCCCCTGACCGTAGCCCATTGGCAGCAGTATGCCGGCAGCTTTAAACAGACCAGGCATTACGGTAAGGGCCAAGCCTGCAGAAATGATAATGCCGAGTATACCCTGCATCAGGTAGGTGCTGACAATCAGAGCTCCGCTTTTTGCCCCTGTCAGGGAAGTCTCGTATGATTCGCTTTTTTTCTTCGGAATACGGAGAGACAGGGCTATAAATCCTATTGCTATGGTATGATATGTGACGGAATCCAAGAAAAGAGCATCCAGTTTAATTATTCCCAAGGCCCTTAGGATTAAGGCCATAAATCCGGCTAAAACGGATGTGGGCATCAAGCTTTTTCTTATAAAACCAACCTTTCTGCGCAGCACATTGGCTGCCAGCAGGATGGCGGACAAAATGCCCAACTGAATCATGCCGTTCCAAAGTGCAGTGTTGGTTGCTGAAAAATCCATGAATTCAACCCTTCCCTTCATATATATTATGCTGGCCTGTCAGAGCCTTGCAGATTTCATAATATTTAAGTGCACTGCGGGGCACTGAAGATTTCAGCTCATAATATTCCTGGTCGGTGGTTGTGAATATCAGGGTGCGCTGCCCGTGAATGGAAATATCAGATATTCGAGACAAGGGAAAGGAAAAGTCTCTGCCATTGAGTGACTGAAAGGCTAAACGGTCCCGGAACAATTGCAGCCTTCCCTTGCCCAGCAACCTGGATCTTTTGGCTCTTTGAATTTTCCAAAGGGATTGTTTTTCATCGGATGTAATTACTTGGTTATCCGGCTGGCTGCGCCATTCGGCTGCCAGTTCCCGCACCCTGCGCGACTGCCACCGCAGCCAGTCCAGTACGGTGGTAAAGGGCGGCTTTTGTTCATTTTCAGATTCCAGAAAACCATATTCCGTATATCTGAGCTTTAAACCGCAGCTGCAATAAAAGTGATGGCCCTGGCTCTTAAGCTCTCCCATTTTTCCACAGCAGGGGCACAGGTAGAGAGCGGTTTCCAGGTGTTCGGCAAGGTTTTTGCCTTTAAACGCTATGGGCCCTCGTCTTCTTTGTTCTTCATAAGCATTGGTATATAAATCATCTTCAATGCGCTTCATCAATTCATCTTCAGACATGGCCTTTATTTCATCCGGCGTATAGATCCGTACAGGATACCCGATCATGGAGCCCCGCCTGGGCGACCTGGACCAGCGGGGTTGGGTCAGATAGCCCCCTTCCATGCGGTATGTGACCAGGGCGGCTCCGGTCCGCTTGACCAGCCTGGCTGTGGTTCTGTGAAGCCCGCCGGTCTCTCCGCCGAAGGTCATGTTGCCTTCAGGGAAGATGCATATATTATGTCCTTCCCGGATGCGCTTGAAAATGCTCACTACAGTTTTCCTGTCAGCTGCTGATTTGACCCTTGGAATTGGGGCTACCAGGAATTCAATTATCTTGCTCAGCCAGCCTAAACGGAAGAGATGATCGCTGGCCACATAATACATCATCCGGGGAAAACTGAGGCCGACCAGCAATGGATCCCAGTTTGTTACATGATTAGGAAGAATGATGGCTGGAAAATTGAGTTCTTTAACCTTTTCAAAGCGATAATTGAATTTCCACATCAGGAAAGGTTTCATGATAATCTGCAAAGTGCGGAATACTATTCTGTGTCTTAATTGGCCTTTCAAAATATTCTTACCCCCTGCATTGCATATTCAGCCGACATTATTAACCTATTCTATTTCGTTGGGCTAATTCCTTCAATGTTGGCTGCAATTTATTTTATTCGCTCCTCAATGCCTTTACCGGATCCTTGTTGGCAGCCATGCCTGCAGGCAGGTATCCCCCTGCCATAGTCAGAAGGATGCTTACAAGCGCCAGCAGGATTGCATGGCGTATATCCAGCTGTGCCACATCTTCCAGGGTTGTCAGCCGTTCCAAAATGTTGTTTACAGGTATGGTCAGAAATGAAGCTGTTAAAATGCCTATCAGGCCGGATACTGCTCCTATCAGAAAGGTTTCTGCATTAAAGACCCTGGCAATATCCTTTTTTCTGGCCCCCAAAGCCCTAAGTACGCCGATTTCCCTTGTCCGTTCCAGAACAGATATATAGGTGATAATGCCTATCATTATTAGGGAAACAATCAGTGAAGTTGCGGAAAAGCCCATAAGCACCAGGGTAATAGCCCGCATAATTCCGCCGGACAGGTCGGTTATGGTGCCTGCCAGATCGGTATAAACAATCTTGTCTTCATCTTTTTTATTCTCATTCCAGGCATCCAGGTATTCCAGCACCAAATCCTTGTATTCAAAACTGACCGGATAAATGGTAATCATATAGGGTATGCTGTCGGCACCCAGGGTGGCCAGCAGGGTTTCTTTTTTTACTGTTGCAGGCTGGGCAGCTGATCCTCCTGGGCTGCCTATGGACCTGCCGGCAGCAGGGGAACCTATGCCCAGGGGTATGCCGGCTGCTCCGGGAGCATCCGATGTTCGGAAAGGCTCTCCGGTCAATACATTATAGTCAGCTTTTCTCTGTGCCTTAACAATAGCAGATTTTTCGGCATCCTTCATAAAACGCCTGCACAGCTCATCGGAAAAGGCAATGCCGGGCTGAATAGCCGGAATGTCCGTGTCTTTGGAAGGCCTTACAATGCCCGTTATTTTAAGCGGAACAGATTTTTCGTTGTCATAAAGATCCTGCAGGTTTTTTGGATCACCGTTTAACACAAAAAGAGTGTCTTTCTTCTTATAATATACATCATTGGGAACAGCTTTAAGTTTTAAACCCAGTATATCATCAAAGCTGATGCTTTTTAAATCAGCATTAAATCCCAGTTCTTCCAATATGGCCTTGTTTACTTTATTGTATTTGTCTACAACCAAAACCAGGTCCTGCCCTCCAGAGGGGTATTCACCTGCCAATAAGTCATAGGCAGTTTCCAAATAGTTTGGAAGGTTCTTGTCAGGGTTTTCCGGATAGGCCGTCAGGTTTATGGCAGAGCTGTCTATCGCAGCAGCGGTTCTGCCGTCGGATCTTAAAAGGTTCAAGCTGACAAGGCGGGTGTAGCTTATTCCATAAATCCATTCAGGGTTTATGTTTTCTATATATTTAATATAGGAGTCGGTAAAGATATTTGTGTGTATCCTCTTATCCTTGTTAGGGTCATGGGGATAAATCTCCTTAACATCCGGGTATTTATCCTGGTCTTCCTCTTTTTTGCCCATAATAAAGTCCATATCCACTTCTTCGGTCTTTTGAGCAATCATGATGGGAAAGCCAGACAGGGTATCCGATTCGAAAGCTGCAATCTGCATGTCAAATCCATTGGACAGAGCCAGAATCAGGGCAATGCCGATAATGCCGATGCTGGAGGCAAAGGAGGTCAGCAGAGTGCGGAAGAGTTTGGTGCGGATGTTTTTGAAAGACAGCATCAAGGCTGTTCCAAAACCCATACTGGTTTTCTTCAGCCGATAATCGGTTTTCTCCTCGGCTGCATCATAGGGATTGGAATCGGAAATTACACGTCCGTCCTGAAACTCTATAATCCTGTCCGCATATTTCTCAGCCAGGCTTGCATTGTGGGTAACCATAATGACCAGCTTGTCTTTGGCTATTTCCCTTATAAGATCCAGGATCTGAATGCTGGTATTGGTATCCAGGGCGCCGGTGGGCTCATCGGCAAGGATGATGTCCGGATCATTGGCCAGCGCCCGGGCTATGGCCACCCTCTGCATCTGGCCGCCAGAGAGCTGGTTGGGCTTTTTGTGGATATGATCTTTCAGCCCTGCCCGGGTAAGCACCTCAATGGCTTTTTTCCGCCTTTCGCCGGCACTTTTTCCGCTCAGCGCCATGCCCAGCATTACATTGTCCATTATGCTCAAGTGGTTTATAAGATTGTAATTCTGAAAAATAAACCCTATGCTGTTGTTTCGGTATGCGTCCCAGTCCTTGTCTGAAAAATTTTTGGTTGAATTTCCGTTTATTAATAGGTCACCCTGGTCATAACGGTCCAGCCCTCCAATGATGTTTAAAAAAGTAGTTTTTCCTGAACCGCTGGGGCCCAGTATGGCTGCAAATTCATTTTTTCTAAAGCTGAGGGTTACGCCGTCCAAAGCGGTCTGCATCATATCTCCAGTGGTATAGTGTTTTGAAATGTTTTCCACATGAAGCATGCGTTTTTTCTCCTTTTTCCTCAATAGAAATAGCTTGCACATTATGGCAGCTTTTTATTGTTAAAGAAAGCAAAAATAATTAAATAATTTTTATTGACATGGGTATTGAAATGTGGTATGTATATGTAAGTGTTTTTGTTTAGCTATTATAAACTTAAAGTTTAGTTTTAAGATACGGGAATGATATTTATGAAAATAGGGGAAAAAATAAAGGAACTAAGAATTCTAAACGGCTTGACTCAGCAGGAGCTGGCAGACAGGTGTGAACTGTCCAAAGGCTTTATTTCACAGGTTGAGCGGGAGCTGACCTCTCCGTCCATAGCAACACTGATGGACATATTGGAGAGCCTCGGTACCAATATAAAGGATTTCTTTAACGAACAGATAGACGACAAGATCGTCTTCAAGAAAGATGATATTTCCATAATGGAAAATGAAGAACTGGGCCATACCATTCATTGGATTATTCCCAATGCACAGAAAAACCAGATGGAGCCGATTATTATAGAACTGGCTCCAGGCACAGGCCGCTCCAAGGTGGAGGACCCTCACGAAGGGGAGGAGTTTGGCTACGTTTTGTCAGGTTCCGTAATTCTGCACTTGGGAAAACACCAATACAGAATAAGGAAGGGTGAAAGTTTTTCCTTCAAGCCCAACGTATCGCATTATATAAGCAATGGCTCCAAGGGCAAATCCACTTTGTTGTGGGTTTCCTCACCGCCTAGCTTTTAAGCAATAACTATAGGAAATGGGGGTTCAGCGATGACAGACAGCATCATTCTAGAACTCAAAAACATCTCAAAAAGCTATGATGACACTCCGGCACTGGTGGACATCAACCTGTATATTCGCAGAAACGAATTCATAACTCTGCTGGGACCCAGCGGCTGCGGGAAAACAACAACATTGAGGATTATCGGAGGTTTTGAAGACCCCGACAGCGGTGACCTGCTGTTTGAAGGCAGAAATATAAATGATCTGCCGGCGTATAAGAGAAAGGTCAACACGGTTTTCCAAAAGTACGCGTTGTTCCCTCATATGAATGTGTTTGATAACATAGCCTTTGGATTGAAAATAAAAAAAATGCCCAAGGATGTCATCCGGGAAAAGGTGGAGAGAATGCTGAAACTGGTTAACCTTGAAGGGTTCGGCAGCCGCTCTGTCGATTCCTTAAGCGGCGGGCAGCAGCAAAGAGTGGCTATTGCCCGGGCTCTGGTCAACGAACCGGAGGTTCTGCTTCTGGATGAGCCTCTTGGCGCACTTGATCTGAAACTGCGGAAAGAAATGCAGGTAGAGCTGAAAAAAATGCAGCAAACCCTGGGCATTACATTTATATATGTAACTCATGATCAGGAAGAAGCCCTCAGCATGTCGGATACCATTGTGGTTATGAATAACGGCGAAATACAGCAGATAGGCACTCCTGAAGATATTTACAATGAGCCCAAAAATGCCTTTGTGGCTGATTTTATAGGCGAAAGCAATATCCTGGACGGCATAATGGAAAGGGACTACCTGGTTACCTTTGCCGGTAAACAGGTGCCGTGCGTCGATAAGGGCTTTGACGCTCAGGAAGAGGTGGACGTGGTTATCCGTCCTGAAGATGTCAAAGTTGTTCCCCGGGAGGAGGGAATACTGGAGGGAGTTGTCCGATCCGTCACTTTCAAGGGTGTTCATTATGAAATGATGATCGAAGGCGAAGGCCATACCTGGATGGTGCATTCCACCCTTATGGCACCGGAGAATACCAGGGTGGGTCTGAATATCCGGCCTGACGACATCCATATTATGAAAAAGAAGGTGACGGCATGAAGAGGCAATGGCTGGCTGCACCTTATATAGTATGGATGATCATCTTCATAGTGGTGCCTATGCTGCTTATTTTATTTTACAGCTTCACAGAGCAGACGGAATACGGCATACGGCTGACCCTTGATCATTTCAGAAGGTTTATAGACCCTATATATATCAATGTATTGCTGAGATCTCTGCTTCTGGCACTGGCATGTACCGTTATCTGCCTGCTGCTGGGCTACCCCATGGCAGCCATACTGGCCAGCAGGGAGTACAGCAGAAAGAAAATTATGTACATGCTTATAGTGCTGCCCATGTGGATGAACTTTCTGCTCCGCACCTATGCCTGGCTGACTCTGCTGGAGAGAAACGGTGTTATTAACTCGGCTTTGTCCATGCTGGGCCTGCCATCGCTGGATATACTATACACCAATGAGGCGGTTGTGCTGGGCATGGTTTACAACTTCCTGCCCTTTATGATTCTGCCTATATATTCGGTCCTGTCCAAAATCGATCAAAGTGTTATCGAAGCAGCCCAGGATCTGGGCGGAGACAATTTTACCGTGTTCAGGCGGGTTGTATTTCCCCTGAGCCTGCCCGGCGTTATATCCGGCATAACCATGGTTTTCATGCCGGCGGTTACCACCTTTGTTATTTCGAGGCTGCTGGGCGGCGGGCAGTTTACCCTCATAGGCAACCTGATAGAGCAGCAGTTTCTGTCCTCCGGCGACTGGGGCTTTGGCTCTGCGCTGTCGGTTATCATGATGCTCTTTATCCTGGCAAGCATGGGCATCATGAACAAATATGAACAGGAGAACGGAGGTGCATTATGGTGATGCGCTTTTTGAAAAGGGCATATGTATTTTTGATATTTGCATTCTTATATGCCCCTATACTGGTACTGATTGTGTTCTCCTTCAACGAGTCAAAGTCACGTGCCAAATGGGAGGGCTTTACCCTTAAATGGTATTACGAACTGTTTCAGGACAGGCACATTATGTCGGCCCTGTATTATACCCTGCTGATAGCGGTTCTGTCCTCCATTATTGCCACCATTATCGGCATCATAGCATCTTTGGGGATTTACCAAATGAGAAAAGTGCCCCAGGGCCTGGTTCTTAACCTGAATTATATTCCAATACTGAATCCGGATATAGTAACGGGAATTTCCCTCATGGTGCTCTTTATCTTTATGAAGATGAACTTGGGCTTTGCTACCATGCTGCTGGCTCATATAACCTTCAATATTCCATATGTGATATTGTCCATCTTACCCAAATTGAAACAGATGAACAAGCACTTATATGAGGCGGCGCTGGATTTGGGGGCGACCCCTGCGGAAGCTTTCTGGAAGGTTATCCTGCCGGAAATTATGCCCGGCGTCATAACAGGATTTCTGCTGGCTTTTACCCTGTCTCTGGATGACTTTGTGATCAGCTTTTTCACTACCGGATCGGGCGTATCAAATCTGTCCATAGTGATATTCGGCATGGCCAGAAGGGGTATAAGTCCGAAAATAAATGCATTGTCAACTTTGATGTTTGTAAGTGTCCTTACACTGTTAATTATAGTTAATATCAGGATGTCCAAGGACAACCCGGAAAGGAGAGTTAAAAGTGAAAGAAGCAAGGAAAATGGCCGCTATCTTCCTGATCTTGGTCATGATATTTAGCCTGGCAGCCTGCGGAGGCGGCGGGGGAGGACAGAAGGTAAGCACTACCATAAACGTATTCAACTGGGGAGATTATATAGACGAGTCGGTGCTTACAGATTTTGAAAAGGAATACGGGATTAAGGTTAACTACGATTATTTCGCCACCAATGAGGAAATGTATGTTAAACTCAAATCCGGCGGCACAGACTATGATGTGCTCTTCCCCTCGGATTACATGATTGCACGGCTGATTAAGGAAGATATGCTTCATAAATTGGATTTTAACAATATACCGAATATTGAGCATATAGATGACAGGTTTAAGAATCTGGATTATGATCCAAATAACGAGTATTCAGTGCCCTATATGTGGGGTACGGTAGGAATTGCCTACAACACCACCATGGTGGATGAACCGGTGGACAGCTGGAACATCCTCTGGGATCCCAAGTATGAAGGCAATATTCTGATGATGGACAGCCAAAGGGATTCCATTGCCGTTGCCCTCAAAAAGCTTGGATATTCATTAAATTCCAGAAATGAAGCTGAACTGGAACAGGCAAAGGAGGAGCTCATTAAACAGAAACCGCTGGTTTTGTCTTATGTAGGAGATGAGGTAAAGGATAAGATGATAGGCGGCGAAGCTGCCTTGGCGGTAGTTTATTCCGGTGAAGTTATAGCCATCAGATGGGAGAATCCGGACATTGCCTATTCTATTCCAAAAGAAGGAAGCAATCTGTGGTTTGATGCCATGGTTATTCCCAAAACCAGCCAAAACAAGGAAGCCGCCGAGAAGTTTATAGATTTTATGACCAGGCCTGAAATTGCCGTCCGCAATGCCGAATATGTAGGATACTCCATACCCAATACAACTGCCATTGAGATGCTGGACGAGGAGCTTCGCAATGACGAGGTGGCATACCCTGATCTGGATTCTTTGGATAACTGCGAAGTGTTTGAAGACGTAAGCGATGTAATTGAGGTTTATAACCGGATCTGGGATCAGGTTAAGGCGGCTCATTAAGCAGTATTCTGTTTGTTAAAACTAAAAAGGCAATAAGAAAGTCCAATAAGGCAGATTCTGCCTCATTGGACTTTTTTTGCTTGATGTTTTCTTACTTTCGGCTTTCCTTGCATTTGGAGATATAGTCATTAATTCTTTCAGCATCATCCAGTACCTCGATGCTAACCTGCAAGGTTTTTGTTTCCCCCGGCTGCAGGTATTCTACAATATCCTTTTCCAATGCATATTTCAATCCCCAGAAACCGCAGGTGGAGGGTTCAAGGCCCAGTGCATAATCTCCGGCCTTCATGCATTTCCATTCATTGAAGTAAGGCAGGTCCTCTATATTGAAATGAACTGCTGCAGCAAGGCCCAGCTTTTCATTGTGCAGAAGACCGAAATGGTTACCTTCTCCTCCGGTGTGGATAAAGCATTCTTCCGGACGGTTGATCTCAGGCTCTTCAATATAATCGTACTTATCAAACCCCTTTTGAGCAATTTCATCCCTGGCTTCAACCTTTTCCGTGCTGAAATAAATTCTGCAGCCTGCATCCAGCAGCGGATAGCCGAAATTGATATGGTAAAGATTCATCAGGGGAACCGGATCGTAATCACGGTTTTCAATTGTATCTATTATATGTATTACATTGGATTCGGTCTGCATTTTAATTTTCCTGTGCATTACCACATATTCGCCAAAGACGCAGGCTTCCTGTACCAGGCCGCTTACCTGCAGAACAACTTCATCTTCTTCATACATCTCTTCCTTGTTAACGTTGGTGCAGGGCGTATTGCCGATAACGCCGTGAAGGCCGTGTTTTCTACCGTCAACTTCGGATGCGGCCCCTGAATAAGTAATGCCGCAGGTAGTGAGCAGGCCTGCATTAAACTGCTGGAGAAAGCTTCTTGTGCCTCCGTCATCGTAGTAGTAGGCAGGTGCGCTTAAGCCAACCTTGGTAACCAGGCCCAGGTTTATGCCCTTATAGGAAAAATAGGGAATGTCAAGGCAGCGGTCGGGCAGAAGCGTTGCTTCCAGGCCCTGTCCGTTCTTGAGATGTATGGCCCTCATGCCTTTGGCTTTGCCTTCGTTGTAGGTCAGATCCTGCATTCCGTAAAGGCCGGACAGGTCTCCCGCATACTTTCTCAGTTGGTGCAGCTGGCTTCTTTTCATATTTGTAACCTCCCATTATTTAATATGAAATTAATACTGAAATGAATACATACTATCACATTTTTTAAAAAATTTAACAATTTATATATGGCAGGATAATGCATATGCATATATAATCAATATAACAGGAAGAATCGTATAATTTCAAGTCATACCCATTTAATTCTTAAAAAGGAAAATCTGCATGGAAAAGATAATTGAAGTTTTGGGTTTGAAAAAATCATACGGATCCGTGGAAGCGGTTAAGGGCATTGATTTTTATGTGGAAAAGGGTTCTTTGTTTGCCTTTTTGGGGCCCAACGGGGCAGGCAAAACCACCACAATTAATATCCTGGGCACGCTGCTAAAGCCGGATGAAGGCCGGGTTATCATAGACGGGCATGAGCTGGGCAGGGAAGATGACAGGATCAGGTCTGTTATAGGCATGGTTTTTCAGGAACATATACTGGATGATCTGCTGACGGTTAAGGAAAACCTGATCCTCCGGGGCAGCTTCTATCATTCCGATAAAAAAGCCTTAAAGGCTGCGGTTGATTATGCTGCCAGAATTACGGATGTTGCTTCATACCTGAATCGCCCCTATGGCAAATTGTCAGGCGGCCAGAAAAGAAGAGCCGATATTGCCCGTGCCCTGGTCAATACACCAAAGGTTCTTTTTCTGGATGAGCCTACGACAGGGCTGGATCCTCAGACCAGGCAGAATGTATGGGAAGCAATAGAACAGCTGCGGAAAGAAAAGAATATGACCATTTTCCTGACCACCCATTATATGGAGGAAGCTGCCAGGGCTGACTATGTGGTTATAATAGACAATGGACTGATCGCAGCCAGGGGCACACCCGCTCAATTAAAGGAGCAGTACAGTTCTGACTATCTTATACTGCACACGGACCAGGTCGAAAGGGTCACACAAACCCTGGCCGCCATGGGCAGGCCCTTCGAAGCCAGGAATGATACCGTGACCGTGAGCCTGGAATCCACCATGCAGGCCTTGCCCGTGTTGGAACAATGCAGAGATTTAATTCGCGGCTTTCAGGTAGCAGAGGGCAGCATGGATGACGCATTCATTCAGATAACCGGAAGGGAGATAAGGGAATGAACAGCCTTTTAAAGCGCAATCTGCTGATATTTTTCAGAGACAGGAGCAGCGTGTTTTTCTCTCTTCTGGCAGTGTTTATTATATTGGGACTTTATATATTATTTCTGGGTGATCTGATTGTCGACAGCATGGAAAATGTGCCGGGAGCCAGGTTTCTAATTGACAGCTGGATAATGGCAGGTCTTTTGGCGGTTACTCCTGTTACAACTTCCCTGGGTGCCATGGGAACCATTATATTGGACAAAAAGTACGGCCAGTATAAAGATTTTGCTGTCGCACCGATGAACAGGGCTGCCATCACGGCAGGCTATGCAGTAAGCGGCTTTATCATCAGTGTGATAATGACACTTATAACATTTATCCTGGCTGAAATCTACATAGTTATCTATGGCGGAGAACTGCTGCCACTCAAAGCTGTACTTAAGGTTTTAGGCCTTATCCTCTTCAATACGGCTTTCTCCAGCATCATGATGTTTTACCTGGTATCCTGGTTCAGAAGCGTAGGTGCTTATTCAGCCGCCTGCAATGTAGTCGGAACCTTGATTGGATTTCTGACTGGGATTTATATTCCCATAGGCAATCTTCCGGAAGCTGTTCAGACCGTAATCAAGGTTTTTCCTCCTTCCCACATGGCGGTTCTTTTCAGGAGAATAATGATGGAAAGGGCTGAAAGCATAACTTTTGCAGGTGCTCCGGCTGAAATGCTGGAAAAGTTCCGTCTGGAAATGGGAATTGTTTTTAAGTTCGGAGACACCATTTTAAGTCCCGGTGTCAGTTTATTATATGTTTTATTCTTCCTGGCATTGTTCCTCATTTTATCCCTTTTCAGATTCGCAAAAAAGGCAGCATAAATCCCATGCTTTGACAAGTTTTTCATCATTGCCGGATGGGTTGACAAGAAAGTATACATAGTGTAAAATAAGCTTTGTCGCAGAAATAACCAATACGGAGAGATGGCCGAGTTGGTCGAAGGCGCACGATTGGAAATCGTGTAAGCGCGAAGAGCGCTTCGTGGGTTCGAATCCCACTTTCTCCGCCAGAATTTAATTCAAAGCCCGCTGTTAAAGCGGGTTTTTTTCATATCAGCGCATTAATCCTTAACTAAAGATCATATCAGCCGATCTATTTTTTAGACAGTCTGCCTGTCTGTATTTTTTCGCTGTTGGATTTTTGTAAATAAAATACAGGAGGTTTTTATTTATGAAAATTAACAGGAAGAAACAGAAGGGCTTTACATTGATCGAATTAGTGGTGGTTATAGGCATTTTGGGCATTCTGGCAGCCATAGTGGTTCCCAAGGTAGGAACATTCAGAGAAAAGGCTGAAGCGGCAGCCTTTGAAGCAGATGAGAGAATAATGAAGAGCGCAGCCCAAATGCTGATAGCAGAAAAAGGTTTGGATGAAGCAGCAGGCACATACTCCGGACCGGAAGGCGGGGATTTGCTTGAATATATAAACGAATGGCCGGATACCGTGCAATCGGTGGAGATAAAAACCAATGGGGAAATAATAGTCAATCCAAAGGGATTGAGTGAAAATTGATGTTGATAAAATATACATAAGTTTATACAATGAAGGTGATACTCCTGCGGGGGAGGCAGAGATATGCCTTTATCACCCACTTACACTCTTCTTGAAGAAATATCTCAGGATAATAGAATAAGATCATTCAGAGGGTTCATTGCAGCAAATCATGTTCCGGTAATTATAAAAATGATTCAGGCTGAAGCTTATGATCTGGCAGATGTATCCAGAATAATAAATGAATTTAAAATAGCCCAGGCTCTGAACATGGATGGAATTATCAAGCCTATTGAGCTTCTGCAGAGGGAGTCTTGTTTTGCTTTAATCATGGAAGATGCCGGTGCAGTGCCGTTAAGGGAGTACACCGGCAATCAGGCCGTTGATTTAGGCACCTTTGTTAACATTGCTGTGCAGCTGGCGGATATCCTGGGCAGAATTCATGACCGGGGTATAATTCACGGAGGCTTGAGTCCGGACAATATATTCATCCATGCAGGTACAGGAAAGGCATATTTAACGGGTTTTGGCAACGCTTCAATTATTTCATCCGAAAGCAATTCTGAAAGCCTGATTCCCATAGGCTTTGACCGGCCTTATGAATACATTTCTCCCGAGCAGACAGGCAGGCTGAGTGCCGGTTTAGATCAGCGCAGCGATCTTTATTCCCTGGGTGTGATTTTTTATGAAATGCTGACCGGCAGCCTGCCCATAAGAGCCGATAGTGAGGCGGAATGGCTGCATGCTCATATAACCAGTAAACCATTGCCGCCGGAAAAGATAAATCCCCGTATTCCTCTTGCTGTATCCGGCATTATCATGAAACTGCTGGAGAAAAACCCTGATGAAAGGTACCAGAGTGCCTTCGGCCTTATGCTGGATCTGGAGGAATGCAGGAGGCAGTTAAATCAAAAGGGCAGGATAGAATATTTCACCATAGGCAGTAAAGACATAAACTACTCTTTTCAATTGCCGCAGAAGCTTTACGGAAGAGAATGGGAGAAAGACCTGCTGGAATCTGTTTTTGACCGTGTCTGCAAGGGTTCCAGGGAGATAGTCTTGGTCAGCGGTTATGCGGGAACCGGCAAGACTGTGCTGATAAACCAGTTCTTAAAGCCTTTGGTATTGGGAAGAGGCTATTTTATCAGCGGCAAAATGGATCAACTCAGGAAAAACATACCATATGCAGCATTTTTGGATGCCTTTCGAAACCTTATAATGCAGCTGATGACAGAAAGCGAGAAACAGCTCAGCTATTGGAAAAAAACTATACTGAGAGTGCTGAAAAAAAACAGCTCGGTAATGACTGAGCTCATACCCGAGCTGGAATACATTATAGGAAAGCAGCCCCCTGCAGAAATTTTGTCTCCCAAGGAAGCAGAATACCGGTTTTCAATGATATTCAGGGATTTTATGGGAATATTTGCTGATAGGAAGCATCCCCTGGTGATTTTTCTGGATGACCTTCAGTGGGCGGACAATGCCTGCATAAAACTGATCAATTCTTTGATAGGTGACACAAATCTCAGCTCCCTCCTGTTAGTGCTGGCATACCGGCAAAATGAAGTAAGTGAAGCCCATCCCCTGGCCCGGCTGGTTAAGCGGCCGGCCGCAGACCGGGCAAATATAACCCATATACAGCTTGCGCCTCTGGACTGGATGCAAACAAGCCGGATGGTGGCTGATACATTGCGTGTTGAACCGGAAAATGTTGCTTCGCTGTCAGAGATACTGTACAGGGAATCAGGAGGCAACCCCTTTTTCCTGAAGCAGCTTCTTATGCTGATACATGACAACAGGCTTCTATATTTTGATACCAGCGGCGGCAGCTGGCAGTGGAAGATAAAAGAAATACAAAATCTGAATCTGGGCAATGACGTTCAGCATCTTTTCCTGAAAAAGCTGCAGAATATTCCAAAGGAAACTCTCGAGATTCTGAAGCTGGCGTCCTGTATCGGAAACAGCTTCAATCTGCAAACCCTGGCGGAAGCCTTGGGAATGACAGCTGAAGCTGCGGTTTTAAACCTGATACCGGCGGTTCATGAAGGCCTTGTGCTGCCGGCAGCAAATCAGAAAGAGAGCAGTGAATATAGGTTTTTGCATGATAAGGTGCAGCAGGCAGTCTATTCTATGATAGAGGAGAAGGAAAAGAAGGAAATGCATCTTGTTTTGGGCCGCCTGCTTCTCCGGAAGGCAAAAGACGGAAAAAGCCTGAATGAGGATATACTGTCCATAATGGACCACTTCAATCGCAGTTTGGACCTGGTTCATGATCCTGATGAAAGATTGCATCTGGCCGGGTATAATCTGCTGGCAGGCAGAAAGGCCAAAAGTACAGCAGCTTATGATTCGGCACTGCAGTATTTCAGGTACGGCAGCGCGCTGCTTCCTGACAGGTGCTGGGAGGCTGATTATAAGCTAAGCTATGACTTATACCTGGAGCTTGCGCAGGCTGAATATCTGTCCGGCAACGAGAAGCTGGCTGAAAAGCTGTTTGATACCGTCATTCAAAAAGCGGCAACCGAGCTGGAACGGGCAGGAATCTACAGCATTAAAATATTGTTGTATGCCAGCTCAGGAAAATATGATGAGGCTGTCAACACCGGCATCCTGGCACTGGGCAGGCTGGGAATGAAGATACCGGCACACCCTGCAAAGGCAGACTATATAAAGGAAATGATCACTTACATATGGAATATGCGCAATAAAAAGATAGAAGACCTGGTTAACCTGCCGGAGCTTACTGATCCTGTTCAGAAAAAGATAGCTGAACTGTTAAGCCGCCTGTCCTCTGTAACCATGAGCACCCATCCCGATCTGTACAGCTATATTATTATGAAGACAGGCAATCATGCCACCAGCCATGGGAATTCCTACATGACATCGGTGGGATACTTCGGCTACAGCTTTACCATGGGAATTATTCTGGGCAATTATAAAACAGGCGGCAGGCTGGCCAATGTATGCATAGAACTGGCAGAAAAATACGGACACAGCGCTTCACAATGCATTATTTACTTTGTAATCGGTTCCTTTATTGTTCACTGGAACCAGCATCTTTCAAAAGCCCTGGAATATATGGAAAAAGCCATTCAGCACGGAAAAGAGGCAGGGGATGTTCTGATAATGGGCTACGCTAACTGCATGATCCTGGAGACCCGCTATCTGCTGGGCACATCCTTGACTGAGATGGAAAAAGAAGCAGAGGCAAAAAATGAAACAGCATCATTGCTGAAACACGGCAATCTGGCCATTAATGCAGCAATATACGAGAGAATCGTATCCATGCTGCAGGGAAAGGGCAGAAAACCTCTCACTGAGAGCATGGCGGAGTTTGAGAACCAGGAGTTTGTGGATTATGTTAAAGGAGACAATACTTCTTTAGCAACTTATTATATACACAAAATTCACCTGTCTTACCTTGCAGGGGATTACTGCAAAGCCCTGGAAGCTGCCCGGCGCGTTGAGCCCTTATACCATGCAATCTTAGGTTTTATGATAAACGCTGAATACACTTTCTACTATTCCCTGGTTATAATCGCCATCTTCAATGAATTTTCCTGGCCGGAAAAGAGACGTTATTGGAGGGTGCTGCAGAAAAACCTGAAGCAGCTGAAAAAGTGGGCTCATTCCTGCAAGGAAAACTTTATGCATAAATATCTGCTGGTCAGGGCTGAAATTTCGCGCTTGAAAAATAAAAATTCCGATGCTATGACCCTGTACAATATGGCAATAGACTCAGCCCAGGAAAACGGATTTTTACAGACTGAAGCCCTTGCAAATGAACTGGCGGCAAAGTTTTATCTGTCCCTGGATATGGAGGAAATAGCAAAGATATATATGAGAGATGCCCTTGGTGCATACAGGAAATGGGGCGCCATGGCTAAGGTTCAGCAGCTGAATGAACTGTATCCCCAGCTGGCAGCCGATACCCAATTGCACGCCGAAAAGGATAACAAGGTTCAATTGGTGGATGGTATGCTGCGCATAAGTCCCTCTGATCACAGCAAATCAGCTGAAATGCTGGACACCTACTATCTGGAAAAGGCTGTCAGAAGCATATCCAATGAGACCGACATAAGCAAATACATCACCAGCTTTCTTGAGCTTGCAGTGGAATATGTGGGGGCTGATAAGGGCTTTCTGCTAATGTACAAGGATACGGACTTGATCATTGAGGCAAAAAAGGAAAGCAGCTCTGAAGCTGCTGCTATCTGCAGCATTCCCCTGGAAGAGGCTGCCGGCCTTTCCAAGGCGGTAGTGCGTTACGTAGTTCGAACCCAGGAAACCGTGATTGTCAATTGCGGTAACGGGGATGAGAAAGGAATATTTGATTATGACCTGTATATAGCCCGGTCTAAGTCCAAATCCATTGGCTGCATACCCCTTGTCTTCCAGAAGTCTGCTTTAGGCGTCCTGTATTTTGAAAACAGCTTAGTGCCCGGGGTGTTTTCTGCCGAGCTTCTGGAATCGTTAAAACTGCTGGTTGTCCAGATAGCCTATGTAGAAAAAATGCAGTCTCATCTGGATGAAAGTGCCGTTGTCAAAACGGCGGAAGCATTGCCTTACCATATAGATCCGCTTACCGAACGGGAAATGGAAGTGCTTAAACTAATTGCGGAAGGAATGTCAAACAAGGAAATTGCTGATCATCTGCATATAACCATAAATACAGTAAAGGGCTATATCAAGAATATCTATCAGAAGCTGGGCGTCAGCAGGAGAGTACAAGTGGTAACCAGGGCAAGGGAGCTTAATTTGCTTGAATAAATACAAAAAATATGGTCAGTTTTACAAAAACCACCCGAAAGGGTGGTTTTTTTATCGAATTAACCTAATAAAATGTTACTCAACATACAATTTCCTGACTCCAAGCTTTAAGGGGGAGAAAAATGTGGCCGGAAGTTTAAAGCGTGTTTTAAAGGAGTTGCTTGAACCGGTAAGAATATATAAAAGGAAAATCAGATCAAATATAAGCCAAACAGAGGATTTAGCTGAAACTGTAATAGGCCGTGGCACAAACATAAGGGGAAACATCTTTTCTGAGTCAATACTTTTAATAGAGGGGGAAGTTAGAGGTAACATAGACTGCAATAATGCGGTGATAGTGAGAGGCAAGGTTGTTGGCGACATCAAGTGTGAGTCGGCAGAAATTGATAAGGGATATATAGAAGGCAATTTGAATGTTGCAGATAAGTTGACAATAAAGCAGGGAAGCAGAATTGTCGGACAGGTGACAGGCGGCTGCATAGAGGTATCCGGCAGGGTAAAAGGTGATATTAAAGCCAGGCGGTCCATAATATTACATAACAATGCATACGTTTTCGGTGATGCGGTTGCATCAATAGTTTCCATAGGCACCGGTGCTTATCTTGAGGGAACCGTCATTATATAAGAAAAAGACAGCAAAACTGGCAGGCTGCAGATAATAGCCCTCCAAATATATACAACAGCCTGGCTTTTTTTATTTTAAATGACTCTGGAAATGTTCGGATAATTCTAAAAAATCATGAGTTAACATTGCCTTGCATGTGTATATATAAGGTACATTCAGAAAATTGGGATACCCTGTCCACGCAAGACCGGAAAAGTCTGCAGGGAAAAAGCGATATAAAGAAGTGGAGGTTATTACAATGGTATTAGCTGAAAGCAAGCGGAGAGCAAAGCTGATTCTTCAAATAACAGCCATGATTCTGGCTTTGCTGCTGCTTGCAAGTTGTGCCGGCAGAATGCCTGCCGGTCAGGACAAGCGGGATGATGAGGCAAGGTCCGAAGATGCTTTGCAGCCTGAAGAGCCGACAGAAGAACCAGACAGCCAGCCGGGTACATCCGGTTCAGGTGAAAGCGTGGCTGATTCCTTCAGCGCATATACGGAAGCTAAAGGCGAGCTGGTAACCAGGCTTTCCAATGCCCTGGCCAACAATCCGGGCACCGAGTTTGATTCCATGTCGCTGCTTAATCTGGTCATGGTAGATATGCTGCTGCCGGCATCTGTCTTTGGAGCAGGAGAGGAAGCTGCCAGCTTTACGCTTGGAATATTAGGAGCACAAAACATAGTATATACCGAAGACGGCAACCGATACAGTGTTAAATATGACAACGAGGAAGGCCATTATGAGGTGCAAGGATTTTACAACGAGGCAGCAGATGCTCTCAAATGCGCGGTGCTGGCTGATGGAAAAGAGATACTGAGCTCAGAGTATTATAAAACTTCCTATGGATATGCAGGCCAAATATTTGCTGCCGGCGATGAAGGTTCTTCCATGGTGTACCAGCTGACAATAAGCGGGCAGGACGGCGTAGTAGGAATATCTGAAGCTGCTGCAGCACCTTCTGAATTAACAGGCGGTGAAACGCCTGATTTTCCCAAATCCAATAAGGAATGGTATGCAATAGAGGGGACCCAGGTTACCGGAGTTACCGCCGATGGCAGGGAAATTTCATTTGAATACACACCTCCGGATGACAACAATTAAATAAAACTTCTGATTTTATTATTGACATATGCTCATAATTTTAATATGATAGTTATGGGCATATGTCAATAACTGTTTTTGGAGTATCGTTAAGGAGCTGATTTCCATGGTGCCTGGAGAAAAAATGACTCCCGCCAAGGAAGACTACCTTAAAACAATTCTGGAGCTTTCAGGTTGCAGCGAGGGTGGAATACGTTCGGTGGACATAGCGGAGGCACTGGGTGTTTCCAAAGCCAGCGTGTCCAACATGACAGGTATTCTAAGAAAAGAAGGGTATGTTGAAAAGAAGAAGTATGGCACCGTTACCCTAACGGAAAGCGGCAGAAAAGCAGCTGAAGAGATTAAAAGAAGATGCGATCTGATAGAAGAGTATCTTAACAAGGTTCTGGGGGTTGAAGCTGCAACAGCCACTGCAGATGCCTGTCGCATAGAACATATTATCAGTTCGGAGACGGTGCATCAGATTGATAAGAAACTTAAAAAACTGTTTGGATGAAGAATTTCGAGGAGGTGTTTGTATGCCAAAAGGAGACGGAACCGGCTCCATGGGCTTTGGAAGGATGACAGGCAGAGGAGCAGGTTATGGCTTTGGCCGCGGTTTCAGGCACGGCTTGGGAAGGGGGCGTTGGTTGAGAGGAATGTATCCCTGTGCTGCTTATCCGGCATGGACATGCGGATGGCATCCTGCATATGGCGGACCCTTATATGATCTCTACGATGAAAAAGAAATTCTGAGCAGGCAGGCAGAAGCATTGGAACAGGAACTGGAGCTTGTAAAAAAGCGCCTTTCAGAACTGGAAGAACATGCAGCTGAAGACAAAGAAAACAAAGACGGAAAATAATGAGGACAGCATGCGTCAGCCGCAGAAACAGGCTGCCATATTGACATATGCCCTATTCCTGGACTAATATGATTTATAACATAAATAAGACTACTGATGAAACGGAGCTGGTATTTTGGCAAGGCCGGTAAAATGGAGGAGAATAGAGCACATACCTTCCATACCTTATTTTATTCCTTCGGCAAGCGATGAAGACGGAGTTCCGGCTAATACATTAAAGCTGGAAGAACTGGAAGCGGTGCGGCTGAAAGACCTTGAGGGTTTGGAGCAAAGCGAATGTGCTGAAAAGATGGGTGTTTCCAGGCCTACCTTTCAACGGATTCTTTTATCTGCCAGGGAAAAGATTGCCGACAGCCTGGTCAATGGAAAGATGATCCGCGTAGAAGGAGGCTGTTTTACCCTTAATATATGTCAGGTCAAATGCCTGGATTGCAATCATGAATGGTCCGAAAGATACGAAAATATAGAAGCCATTATGAAGGGCGAACATGCATGCCCTGAATGCGGATCCGGCAATATCCGCTGCATGACAACCGGCGGAGGCAGGTTCTGCAAAAGGCATTGCCACAAGCATGGCCGCCGCGGACATGGCTGGTATGGGGGAGGAAGATAACTTCTTTCCCCCTTTTCCTTTTCATTTTATCCTGTCCAGTAACTTTGTTCTGTTTTCATTTCCTGAATATTTACACCCCAAATGGTTATATATTAATATCAGCAATATTTTCCGAACATTCTTTCTTGTTGGAATATTTTAAATGTGATAATATGGTAATACAAGTTACAGTTGTAATGCAGCACATCTCCGGTTCTTGATGCAATTTTGGATCCACTGCTATGTATTGCCATATTACAGGATGCATTGTTGACAGGGTTAAGCTGAAACAAAAAATTAATGATAAGGAGAATTGATTATGAGGTACAAAGAGTTTGATGTTCCGCTGGCCAAAAATCCTTCTATCAGAATGAAAGTGGTTCCCGGTCATTTTACAACCAACAGTTTTCATATAACTCACTATATGGATCTGAACAATTTAAAAACCAATGCATCAGTAGCCAGGCAGGTGGCAAAGGAACTGGCAGCACCATATTTGTCAGACACTCCGGTTGATACCATTGTTTGTATTGAAGGCACAGAAGTAATTGGAGCTTACCTGGCAGAGGAACTTTTGCAGCGGGGTTCCCGGTTCAGAAGCAGCGACAGGCAGATCCACGTAGTTGTGCCTGTAAACAATGTTTATAGAAAGCTCATGTTTCAGCACGACATGCAGGAACTGATTGACAACAAAAACATTATTCTCTTAGTTTCCTCCATTTCCAGCGGCACCACCTTGGGCAGCGCCTTAGAATGCCTGAGATATTACGGCGGTAAAGTTGTTGGCATATCCACCCTGTTTAATGCTCATCCGGAGCAGTTTGGACAGGAAATCCACAGCATGTTCACCAGTCATGATATTCCGGGATATAAGCTGTACAGCCCCAATAATTGCCCCATATGTGATGAAGGCCGCAAGCTGGATGCGATAATTATACATGACGGTTATATCAAAATCTAAGCAGCATATAAATAAGGTTAATTGAAGTAAAGGAAAAATCGAGTAAACATTAAAAGGAAATTGTTTACTCGAAGTCAAGTCCAAATTAGTGTGTAAATTACCTCGGTTATCAAACGGTAGCTAATGAGACAATAGCCTAAGCGTTTTTATGCCGCGAAAGCAGTTGACGATGAGAACATGGCATGTTAGGCTGTTGGCCGGGCATCACCACCCAGGCGCAAGACTTCTCCTCAAAGATAAGGGGGAAGGCCCTGATGCCTGAAAACATGCCATGGGAGGCTCATTGTCAACAGACCGTGGAATAAATGCGTTTTCTATGCAGCAGTGCCAGACTTTGATTCCTTATTCTGCACTTGATAGTACAGCTGCATATCAAAGTATTTACGGCCGGTCTGCCATTTCTCATCCTGCTCTATTAATAGAGCCCCCATGAGCCGGATGACGGATGCAGCATTGGGAAAGATTCGAATGACCCGCTCTCGACGACGAATTTCCTCATTCAACCTTTCCACACCGTTTGTAGTACGAAGCCGCTTACGATACTTCAGGGGTAGCGCAAGAACAGCAGTAATATCATCAAATGCTTCGTCCAGGAGAGCTGTGGCTTTTGGTGCTTTGACCACATATGTTTGGATAATGCGGTCTCTGATTTTACGAGCACTCTCAAGGTCTACAGCCTCATAAAGCTGGCGCAGTTCTTCCTTAATTTCCGTTTGTAATGCTTTAGGCGTATGATCCAGTATGTTCCTGGAAAAGTGGGTTTGACAACGCTGCCAGCTAGCACCTTGAAAATGTTTTCTAACAGCATTAACCAGCCCTTTATGGTCATCAGAGGTAACCAGGCGAACATCCTTTAGCCCACGATCCTTGAGTGAAGAAAAGAACTCACCCCAACTGCTTTCTGATTCGCTGTTGGCTAATTGAAACCCGATGATTTCACGATAGCCATCTTCGTTAACGGCAATGGCAATAAGCATACCTCTTGACTGTACACGTCCATTTTCCCGCACCTTTACATAGATGGCATCCACCATGACAAAGGGATAATAGCTTTGCAGGGGCCTTGTACGGAATGCTTCTACTATTGGATCTAAGTTCTTACATAGCTCTGATATGGTCGATTTTGAAAACTTTTTTCCACATAGCTCTTCAGTAATTAGTTCAACTTTTCGAGTGGAAACACCATTGATGACCATCTCCATCATAGCCAGCACCAACGCTTGTTCACTGCGCTGGTATCGAGCAAAAAGCTTTGTAGAGAACTGTCCATTTCGATGCCTGGGGACACGCAATGTAAGTGTACCTACTCGCGTAGTCATTTGTCTATCTCGAAACCCATTGCGGTATGCGGTTCTTTCTTCAGTTCTCTCATAGGGCTCAGCGCCTATCTGTTCTGAAGATTGGGCTAAAAGTACCTGGTTGAAGATTTCCTCTAATAGCTTGGAAAATGCTTCATCCCTGCCGTTTGATAAAAAAAGTCCGTGCAAAAGTTCTTCGGTTATTGTAATATTAAACTGAGCCATGGTTCATCCTCCTCGGTTTGGTATTTGGTGGTACTTATATTCTAACCGAGGTATGAGCTTTGGCTCAACTTCTTTTTACACCATTATATAGACTTAATCAATTATAGTCATGTAGGAAATTTTCCACCGCTGTTTTCTTTATATGGAGAAGCCTGCAATCCTCCAAACAATAAATATTTAGCGGATAAATAGCTTTCTTCTGAAATAACAGATTTGCTCCAAGTACATTGTTTTGCTTAAATTCAAACATGGTTGTGGCGGAGCCATTTTCCGATAGGGAGTAAGAAACCAGGCTTCCCGACAATACCACATCCATTGTCTTGCATTTATCTCTTTGATTGTATATTGTTGCCCCCTTTGTATAGAACGTAGTGTCAAATCTGGCACTACTTTTTTTATTAAAACCCTTGTATTTCAAGGGATATACCGCATCTTTAAATAAAAAAGCAATGACCTCCATTTTTCGTGTATAATGTTTATCATCACACAAACAAAACCCGAAAAAGGATGTCATTGCTTATGGATAACATTATACTCTATTTACTTAGAATCATTCAACAGCTTTATCAACAAAACTGCTGGCTGATAAGTTTTATTTGCAGATATATTCCGCTTAAACAGTGGGCATTTGATGATTCCCACTCCCCTAAGTATCAGAGATTAACTACGGACAAGCTTCCTGTCATCAAAACCTTCATCAAACAGGACTGGCAGTTTCTCTTGGAGTACTATTCCTGGAAGTACAACAAACCTCTAAAACCAGTTCAGCGCAGGAATGGTAAAACTATACCCGAAGATACTCTTTGCCCTCTCTGTGGTGCCCCACACCACTACTTGTACGACAACAATGGCGGAGGCGGTCAATACCTGTGCAAGGTCTGCGGTCAAACCTTCATTACTGGCGACCTCGTAACTACTCCAATACGCTTTTTATGTCCTTACTGCGGCCATTCCCTGGTAGCAAAAAAGAACAGGACTTTCTTTCGCATTCATAAATGCGTTAATACCAAATGCTCCTTCTATCTACGAAACCTTAAAAAGGTTGATAAGAAGCATCTTAAAGAAGAATACGGGAAGAGCAAGTATAAGCTCCACTACATCTACAGGGAATTTACCGTAGATTTTTTCCGTATGGACTTGGATTCACTTCCCAGGAATGCTTCTTCCCTGAAGTTCTCCAAGCACAATTCCCACATCATGTCTCTATGCCTCACTATGCACGTGAATCTTCAGCTTTCTTTGCGCAAGACTGCCCAAGCTCTCAATGACCTGTACGGGATTAAAATCTCTCACCAGCAGGTTGCTAACTACGCTAGAACCGCATCCCTTCTAGTCAAACCTTTTGTGGATCATTACCACTACCCTAAATCTAAGACCTTCATTGCTGATGAGACCTATATCAAAGTTCGGGGTATCAAAGGTTATGTTTGGTTCATCATGGATGCTGTGTCCCGCTCCATACTCGGCTATCAAGTCTCTGACAACCGTGGTGTTGGCCCTTGCATCCTTGCCATGCGAATGGCCTTCCGCCATCTTAAGAAGCTCCCTGAAAATTTCCGCTTCATTGCTGATGGTTACAGCGCCTACCCACTGGCAGCCCAGCAGTTTTTCCTTGAGTTCAAAGAAGACTTTCTATTCCAGATCACACAAGTGATCGGACTTACCAATGATGATGCGGTGACCGCTGAGTTCCGGCCTTTCAAACAGATGGTTGAACGTCTGAATCGTACCTTCAAATCCTCTTACAGGGTCAGCTGTGGCTACGACAATTTCGACGGTGCCAACTACAATGTTGCTCTATGGGTTGCCTATTACAACTTCCTCCGTCCACATAAACAAAAGAATTATCGTGTACTGAACAAGGTGGAAATGTTAGAAGGGGCCGATAACATGCCCGGTAAATGGCAACTTCTGATCTACCTGGGACAGCAAACTATCTTACGGCTACAGGAGCAACAACGTTCTGAAGGAATCTGTTCTTAGATTCTGAGCCTGAGGTAAGACACCAGCCATCAGAACCCATGGTTCTGACTTGCCCTTGATAGCGAGTTCAAATCAGTGCTACAATGCTTTGAACCAGACGGCATATGAAGTATCTGTTCCTGAGTTCCTTGCCGTCGGTGAGTCTTTCAGTGCACTGATTTGTTGTGCTGTCAAGGGTGGCGTTTATTACCAATATCGTTAATATCTGCTATTTTCAAGGTGCTATTTGAGCCTTTCTCTTTTGGCTCTGTCTTTCATAAATCACTTGACACTACCAGCAGGTAAATGGAGGGATAGGTATGATTGATTTTACTAATAAAAGCCTAATCAAGCTGAAGCCGGAAGATAAAAGTAAGAGCTATGCAGCAGTCAAAGAACTTCTAATAGACGGGGAAAATGTAATAGATAGTTATGTTTCTATGCGCGACAGAGTTGTATTCACCAACAAAAGAATCATATCAGTTAATGTACAAGGGTTGACCGGTAAAAAGGTTGATTATACATCCATACCATACAACAGGATTCAGGCTTATTCGGTAGAAACCTCGGGTTTTTTTGACCTGGATGCGGAGCTGGATATATTCCTATCTGGAATAGGTAAAATTCGATTCGAAATAAAAGGTAGCTCAAACATCGTTGGTCTTTGCAAGGCTATTAGCGAACTGATTCTATAGTTAACTAAGCAATGTTTTAATTGAATGTTGTGAAAAGGTTCAATGGGTATTCATGAGGGAGATGGGAGCAAAAAACCATCTTCTGTTTTTTTGTTGGATGCAATAGCCTCGGTTTTGCCTAAGAGCTATTTGCTGAAGAAGCAACAGAGTGGCTTCTTGCTTCATGCTGCTTTGGAAAATGCTCAGCTTAGGTAAGGTCTTACTGTGAACTTTAAGGTATCTATTGATTTAAGAAAAATATGAAAATATCTTGACATATAATACGTGGACGTAATAAGATAAAGTAAACGTCCACGTAAGGAGAAGAGATATGTATAGCTATAGAGTTAATTTAAGATTAGCGAAAGCTGGGAAAGGAGATGTTTTTTCTGAAGGGAAATATAACACGGCTATAAGTAATGCGGTAAGATATTTTAATGAAAATGTAAAGGATGATATATCAATTTATAAATTCTCATGTGGGAAAAGAAATATAGTATTATTTATAAATACTATAAAACAAATGGATGAAAATGTATGGCTGAGGAAACTCAGAGGTTTTACTATGTATCTATTAAAAAACACGGATTTAGATCAATATGTTGTAAATACAAGGCTTTGGACAGCGGTAGTCGGCAATATAGAATACACAAAAAAAATTATGACATACAATATTAATGGATGCGGGATGTCCAGTTCAATGCTAAAGACAGAAAGCAACTTAGGCTTTAAGGATTCATTTGGAAGTTATTTTGATGTAACAAGCAAAACTTGGGATGAAAAGAAACTACACGAAGTCGGCTATTCCGTTGATGATGTTAAGGAGAATTTAAATAACATCAAAAGAGTTATAGAAAACGAAGATGCAGATTATATTGTTTTACAGGAATATCAGTTGCAATATCAGGATTTTTTACACCTAAAAGGATATGAAATGTTTCATTCTGATAGATATGATAGTAATAAAACGGCAGCTAACAGAGTGAGATTGTTTATTAAAAGTATTGAAGCGCGAGAATTTGAGCCTTTAGAAGGAATAATTAAGGATTGCTATAGATCTCGTAATGTAGTTGCCTGTATAAATCATAAAAAGAAAATCTTAATTATTGGCGTTGATATGCCTATCGGGAGCAAAAATAAAAAAGAAAAAGAATTAAATGAGCAAACGTGGAGAGAGGTAAATGCTACGAGAAGTAATTATATAGAGGAAGGTTATAAAGTAATAGTAGTAGGAGATTTTAATGCCCATAACGGGCCAAAATCTGAATATAGGAAAGAGTTTGAGGCGTTGAATGAAGGAATGGTTGATATGGTTCCCAGTGATATAATTACTTTTATTCCTGGGAGGACTACAATTGATCACATTCTTTTATCTTGGGATCAGGAGCAGAATACGAATTTTAAGCCCTATAAATATAGTGACCATGTAATGATAACTTCAGTGTTAAAATTATAGAATAGGTACATGTTTAAAAAGGTCCCAAGGAAATTCATTAGGGGGATTGGATGTAAAAACCATCTCCTCTTTTAAAGTTGGATGCAGTAATCTAATCTGATTGGCCCAAAGGGCAATCTGCTGCCCGGGTTTATTAACCTCTGCACCATATTTCTGATCACCAAACAGGGAATGACCTTTAGCAGAAAGTTGTACACGAATTTGGTGAGAGCGCCCAGTCATAAGCTCTACTTCAGCCAGGCTGAGAGGCTTATTCCCTTTTCCTATTTCCAAAACGCTATACTCCAATATTGCCTGCTTACCATCCTTATCAGATGCTTTTACCACATGTACTATATTGGAAGCCCTGTCTTTTTTCAAGTAATGTTCCAAACGTCCTTTAGGAGGATTAGGAATCCCATGGACTACAGCAAGATAAATCCTCTTAAGCTCATGATTTCTTACCTGCTGGGACAAACGGGAAGCAGCTTTTGAGGTTTTAGCAAACACCATTACCCCACCTACCGGTCTGTCCAGTCTATGAACCAATCCCAAATATACATTTCCCGGTTTTTTGTAGCGGATTTTCAAATCCTCCTTAAGCGTGGTCAGCAGATCCAAATCGCCGGATGCATCTGCCTGAGTGGGCATATTGACAGGCTTTTCTACCACCAGCAGGTGGTTGTCTTCATATATTATGGATACGGGGCTTTTTTGCCGCCTAGCCATTGTTTTTGCCTCCTATTGACTTAAATCTCTGCACTTTAAGTTAGTTTCTGACATTATATCAATTAGATGCTATCTCATCAAATGTTAGAATTGTAGAGATAGCGTCAAGATACTATGGGTTTTAAAAGCAAGAATATCCCTCTGCATATCATTTAACCTAGGAATCCCTTATTGATTTAAGAAATTCGTGAGCCCAAGTCCTTTTACCAATGTTCAAAACTGTGATATTTCCGATAGTTTCATGGGATGACTTAAGTTGACGTTTTCTGATAATCTCTTGATCAATTTTTAGATTCCTTGCTTTTTTTGCTATTGCTTTCTTTTGTTTCATAAATAACTCATACACATTACCGCCATTTGCTGCAAAAGCTCTTAGCCTAGACATCTGATCTACTCCTGTTTTGCACCATCCCAGAGGCCGTGAGCTAAGTCTGGACGATAAGATATGGCTGACATGACCTTCTGCACTACAGCCAACATAATCTACATCATATTGACTCATTATACCTTCCCAGTTGCCAAGTATATATCTTCTTGCTTCCAGGACAGCTTCTCTCTTTGTGTCTGACTCGGTTGCGCTTATGATTGCATTTAATAGTTCTCTTACACTCTTTTTATCACCGGCATTTATGTAATCCCACATGATTGATGTGGTGTGTTCCATATGAGCTGTAGCTTGTGTAATATACTTTGTTAGGTGATAACGATCCAATACATAGATACTACCCTTAATCCAGCCTAAGCCGTTCTTTATCCAAGGTGCGCCATCTCCTGACAGGTAGATTTTTTCTATCCTATCCAGATCATAAGCTTTATCTATGTAATCCGATACTTCTATCCAAAGCTCATCACTGTTTGCATAAACACCACTAAAATACCTTGGGTTTATTAACTTCCAGCGGCCTTTGCTAACTTGTATTTTGCCCTCATGCACATATACTAGCTTTGGTTCTGCCTTACCCTTATCCTGAAGCGGTACATGATCTTCATCAGCCTCTATGTAGAGTATTTTTACACGCTTTTTATCCAACCTAATTTCTGCCGCATTGTTACTTACACTACCAAGCTCTCGTATACTGTTCATTACAGTTTGAGATGTAAGCTCTACTGCTTCTGATGCCTCCTTACCACTTCTGCCATAAGACGTATATATTGCATCTTCTATCAGCTTCACTTTCAGGGAAGCATCTATTTTGTCATGGGCTTCTATACCTACAGCTTCATCTGATAGATAGCTGTATTCGCCTGTCTTTTTATTCTGGTAATATGTCCTTTCATACCTTACTTCACCAAATATTGTTGTTAGAGTCTTCTTAGCTGCCTTTTCTTTTATCTTCCAATACTTTTTACGTTCCTTACTATTTCTGTACACTTGGTTCACTATTTCCAGTGCTTCGGCCACTAAATCTGCTCCAACCTCATCCAAAGTCCTTTTGGTTGCCAGTATGAAATCGGATATATCTCTTCTCTCTCGAATCAGCTTTTCCAGGTCCTTTTCAAAATTACTAATGATTTTATTTGTGATTTCCTGTATAATGAATTCCATAAGAGTATCTTCCTTTCTGTGATTCTTGTGGTTCTTTATCAAATTACATGATATCACAGGGAGATACTCTTTTCTTTTATTTCTTAATTTTTTCCCATAGTAATTTTACACTAACCCGTGAACAGCTATATGACATTCACGGATCTGCGCCTTAAATACTTCTTATAGTATTCGTGTTCTGCATTTGCGGCAGAATTTAACTTGATTTTCATACATTTCGTTACTTTAATGAATCAGTAGAATACGGATGCCTTGACTTCTATGCAAGATTAAATGTTAAAATTAGATTAATTAAGAACAAACATTTACTCAACGTTTTGGCCTTCTCATTCGTATTTAAAGTGAAAGGGGGAAGCCAATGAGTTCTTTGTTGCGTACGGATGAAGAGCTTATACAAATATATAACCGCCATGTTAATACAGTTTACCGGGTATGCTTTTTGTATATGAAGAACAAGGCCGATACGGAGGATATGGTGCAGAACACCTTCTTAAGGCTGATGAAAAGCAATGTTGTTTTTGAAAATGCAGAGCATGAAAAAGCCTGGCTTATAAGAACTGCAATTAATTTGTGCAAGGATCATTTCAGAAGCTGGTGGTCCAGAACCATAGGTTTGGACCAGGCGCCGGAAAAAGCGGTGCATCAGGATTTTGAAATTGACGAAACCTTATCCAGGGTGCTGGCGCTTCCCCCTAAATACAGAACCGCCATATACCTTTATTACTACGAAGGCTATTCTACGCCGGAGATTGCTGAAATGGTAAGAAAGCCGGAATCGACCGTCCGAAGCTGGCTGCATACCGGCAGAAAGCGGTTGAAACTGGAGATAGAAAGGGAAGGTGAGTTGGCGTGAAAAAGGAAGACCTTATGGCTGCATTTGATAAAATTAAACCCGGCCCGGATGAAGAAAAGATAATGCTGAACAATATTTTAAGCCGTAAGGAAAGCAGAAAGGAGAAGGCCATGAGAACATTGAGCATGAAAAAACTGGTACCTGTGCTTGGCCTGGTAATTATTATTGCCGGAAGCCTTTTGATAAATAATCTATGGCTGGGGCGGAGTGACAGTATGACACCTGAGGGAGAAATCCAGCCGGATGGTTTAGACGCAAGGGAAGATATGGTTGCGCCTATAACCGATCAGTTCCGTATTGACGATAGACACTATATTCTGCTTCAGGATGAACTCCGGGAAGAATTCGGTTTCCCAGCGCAGGTGTCTGAAGAAGACATCGGCAGAAAGATTACTGTAATAGAGTCTACCCCGGATGAAAGCATGAAGGGGCTGGAGGTGTTTGAATATATTCCTGCAGGAGGGGAAGCGGTTGTAGCCGTAAAAAGGGAAGATGGATACAAGTTGTATAAGTTCTTTACCTTTGAAAGCTATAACAACAATCAGGATGAAGATGCAATTGCCTACCTAGAATTGCATGGAATAAACGGCCCTGAGGATATTAAGGTTATTCAGCTGATAGAATATACGGAAGAGAGCAAAATTAAAGGCGGACTCAATATTGTAGGAGAAATCACTGAACCTGCTGAGATCGAAAAGTTTTACAATTACTATTCTGTGCTGAAAAATGCCAGCGACAAATATTTTGAAGCCCTGTTTGGATATAAGCCCGGCAGTGATCAGAGCAAGGTCACAACCGATCCTGCATCGGATGGGGAGATATCTGCCTCTGATGCGGGTGCTGAACCGGATATCGGCCCTGCGCCGGATGAACCTGTATCCAATAAGCCTGCAACAGGCGAAGGTACCGCTGCCGAGGATTTGCCTGCCCAGGCGCAGGATATGCCGCTTGTTCCAGCTGCAGAAGATATGCCTTTGGATCCTGATGCTCCCGTTACCAGTGATTCATCTGCCCCCTCCGGCATGATGGATATGGGAGATACCGGAGGTTCCCAGGGCGGCTATGTACCACCTAATCAGGGTTCTGCAGGAGATGCCCTGGCAAACCCGATAGGAGTCAGGATATACAATAAGCAGGGCGTGTATTATGAAACCATGTATTACAGAAATATAGGCTTTTTGTCCAGGTATGAGGTAAGCAGGGAATTTGCAGACTTCCTTGCAACATATATTAAATGACATAGGCATAAAGATTTCAGGCAAACAGAATCTCCTCTTCTAAAATGCAATCTATAGAAGAGGAGATTTTTATGGTTTAATATTACATAAAATGACAAGTTAAGCCAAAAGGTGTGGTATCAGCTATGAGTGCTATTTACTGTAAATATTTTGTGTGCTATATTATTATCAATGTATAAAAAAATTTCTATGATTTTAAAACCATTCAAGTCTTTTATGTATCTCTTCTAATAAAGAGCAAAGTTTTACAGAAAAAAATATATAGGAGAGATTATGATGTTTAAGCGTGGTAAAATTTTTGTATTCTTTCTTGCACTAATAATAGCTTTTCTAATTACGCCCATCTTTTCACCCGTTTCAGCTTCAACTGTAGTTGATTTGGAATCATACAAGTTCAGCAGTGTGGAAGAGGTCAATACAGATTTATATCCCTACGGGTTTTCCGCAGACATTTCTCCGATTTCGGAGTTTTTCGATAATTCGGGGAATTATTACGTTGCCTATGATGGCAGTAAGAACTTTTACATAGCAGTCTTGAATAAATCAAATATGAAAATAATTAAAACAATTACCATTAATAAACCCTATCCAATTCTGGGCGGAGTAATAGGGGATGATAAGGGTAATTTTTATGCATTTTTCGGACAGGAAGACACTGCAGGAAAAAGCGATAAGGTTACCCTGGCTGTTATTCGATATGACAAGAATGGCAAAAAAATAAAAGAATTGTCCTTAAAGGGCAAGGATACCTGTACTTTTTGGGACCCCGACAGCGGGAGCAGAGTTCCATTTTGGTACGGAAATGCGAGCATGGCGATAAATGGCAATATACTGGCAATTTCATATGCGCGCCAGATGTACAACGGGCATCAATCCAATTTTGTAATATATGTCAAAATTCCTGACTTAACCAGGATTAAGGACCTTCCCGAGCCATATACAAGCCATTCTTTCGATCAAAGAATTATGGTTGCTTCAAATGGAGATTTTATCTTTGCTGACCAGGGAGATGCCTACCCGCGGGGATTTCATATTCAAAAGGTGAAAAAGAATCATAGCAACATATATGAAAGCTATTCATATGTTCCGTTCCATTTTCGGGAAGGATCCAACAGGGACTATGGATATAATTTGACATTTGCCAGTCTGGGAGGAATTGCTGAAATATCCAAAGGATATGTGCTGGCAGGTGCATCTGAAAAAACACTGTCCCTTAAAACAGCACCGACTAAAGAGTATTATGGGCATAATGAACCAAGGAATGTATTTGTACAAATTTTCAAAAAGGATTATGAGAATTATTCAGAGGACAAGCGGCAGTTATTGAATGTTCCGGTCAGAAAAGCAACAGATAAAAGAAATACTGATGCAAAAACAAAAATGTTTCTTGAACCGGGCACCCAGGATTATGGTGTAAAATGGTTAACCGATTATAAGAATTATGAGTTTGCTGATAACGTTAAGGTAATAGCCAATAAAGAAGATCAAATTGTAATCATGTGGGAGAAGTTTAAGCTGGACGGTGGCTCTTCATATAGTCCGGTATATCTGGCCACATATTACACCATATTAAACAATAAAGGCGAGACTGTTGTAAAGCCCACCCAGCTGAAAAACGTCCGCCTGACTGCCTATGAGCAGCCTGTCTATGACGGAAAATATTTATACTGGACTACAGGGGCAACAGGTAAAAAGCAGCTGACTCTGCATCGGTTGAATGTATCGCCCTTAACGGAGGATGATATTAACCGGATTAAGAGCAAAGAAGTAATCAATTTGATCAATGCAATATCAGAAGATAAGAAAACTTTTGGAGAAGACATTAAAAAGGCCAGGGAAGCCTATAACAAGCTTAGCAGCAAGCAGAAAGCACTGGTAACCAATTACAAAAAATTAACCGATGCGGAAGCACGTTATGCGGAAATTATGGCACCTCCGCCGCTGACGGTGAATACTGTTTCCAATAAGGATACATCAATTACAGGAAAAACAAGAGCAAATATTACAGTAAAGGCTTATGTGAATAATAAGCAGATAGGAAGCGGCAAAGCGGATTCCAAGGGGAATTTTAAAATAACCATAAAGAAGCAGACTGAGAATACTACCATCAAAGTAACTGCAACCGATGATAAAACAAAGGTGTCAACATCCAAAAGCGTAAAAGTTGCAGATAAGATTCCGCCGGAATTAAGTGTTCCTGCAATACACAGCAGCACAACAGTAATTAAAGGCAAAACTGAAGCCAAGGCTTCGGTGAAGCTGTATATTAAGAATAAACATGTAAAAACTGTAACGGCAGATTCCAAGGGTAATTATCAGTTTAATATTTCTAAACAGGTTTCAGGTACGGAAATTAAAATTACAGCCAGCGACAATGCAAAAAACAGTGTTTCCAAAACAATTAAAGTTAAACCCTATTTATCAGTAAACACTGTTTCGGATAAAAGCACCAAGGTTACAGGCAAAACTGAAGCCAAGGCTTCAGTGAATGTTTATCTTAACAATAAGCTTTATAAAACTGTTACTGCTGATAAGAACGGCAAGTTTTCAGCATCCATCAAAAAACAAAAGGCAGGCGCTAAGGTAAAGGTAGTTGCTACAAGGAACAAGGTATCAAATACGGTTACTAAAACCGTTGCAGACAAAACTCCGCCCAGCCTTACCGTGCCGGCTGTGACCAGCAACACAACAGTTATTAAGGGCAAGACGGAAGCCAGAACTTCAGTCAAACTTTATATTGGAAACAAGCATATAAAAACTGTAACGGCAGACTCCAAGGGCAATTATCAGTTTAAGATATCCAAACGAAGTTCCGGTACAAAGATCAGAATAACTGCCAGTGACAAGGCAAAAAACAGCACAACCAAAACAATTACTGTTAAGCCCTATTTATCGGTAAATACTGTTTCGGATAAGAGCACCAAGGTTGCCGGAAAAACTGAAGCTAAAGCCAAAGTGAAGATTTATGTGAAAAACAAGCATTATAAGACGGTTACAGCCGATAAGAATGGTAAGTTCTCGGTAACCTTGAAAAAGCAAAAACCAGGCACTAAGGTTAAAGTAGTTGTAACTAAGAATAAGCTGTCAACTACTGTTACGAAAACAGTTGTTGATAAATCCCCGCCTCCGCTTACCGTGCCTAAGCATGTGGACACTGATACCACGGTGATCAAAGGTAAAACTGAATCCAAGGCCTCGGTTAAGCTGTATATTAACAATAAATATGTAAAAACTGTAACTGCAGATTCTAAAGGTAATTACCAATTTAAGATATCTAGACAAAGCGCGGGAACAAGAATAAAAATTACAGCAAGCGATAAAGCCAAAAACACCACAACAAAAACAGTTACCGTTTGGCTAAAAATGTCGGTAAATACTATTTCGAATAAGAGTACAAAAATTACAGGAAAAACAGATGCAAAAGCCACGGTAAAAGTTTATTTTAACAATAAGCTTTTTAAGACAGTGAAAGCTGATAAGAACGGCAGGTTTTCTGTGCCTGTTAAAAAGCAAAAAGCTGGTACTGTGGTGAGGGTGGTTGCAACGAAAAATAATTGTACAGCTTCATACACAACAAGGGTTATAAGAAGATAGAATAAAGCCAACACCAATCCATATATAAGGGTTGGTGTTGATTTTATTGAAAATCTGAAACATTAAGTAAAATAAAGGGAGAAAGGAAAAATGGCTGCCAGAAATGTCAAAAGAGGTTATGACCCTGATGATAAAAAGGTGTTTTCCGTGGATAATGTCAGGAAATTAAGAATTATACAGGAAGAGGTGCAGTGGCTGCTTGACAGGGGATACAAAATGAAACAGGTAATAGAATTTACAGGCAACCATTACCAGCTTCCTTCAAGGGCGAGGACGGCTCTTCAAAGAACAACGTCTCCTACTGCCGATTATGAAAAAAGAAGGTTAGCCATGCTCCCTTTGGAATGTGCTAAAGATGGCTGTTTGAATATAGATGGGTTCAATCTGATCATTACATTGGAAGTTGCATTGTCAGGAAGCCCCATTTTGCTTGGGAAAGACGGTGTATTCAGAGACTTGGCAGGCCTGAGAGGCACATACAGGCTTATAGACAAGACAGATACTGCCTTGAACCTTATAGGAAAGATATTGAGAGAATTAAATGTGCCATGGGTACGGTTTTATTTGGATTCTCCTGTGTCCAACTCAGGCAGGCTGAAAAGCAAGATACTTGGCTTATCTGAGCAATGGGGGCTGCCGGTTGAGGTCGAACTGGTTCCCAATGTGGATGTAATACTATCAGACAAAGAAAGAGTAGTAACCGGGGATTCAATAATTCTGGATGCATGCAGAAGCTGGTTCAATCTATCAAGGAAAATAATTGAGGATTATATACAGGATGCCTGGATTATCGATTTAAGCTAGAATTACGCGGTTTTATTAAATTCTGTATTGACATGCATTTTATATTTGTGCTATCATTAAACCAAGTGGTCTAGACTATGTGGTCTATGAGGTGTTTAAATTGGGAAGGAAATTTGATTATCATGCACTTATAGGTGAAGATAATCCGCTATTACGCTATCCTAAGCTTCAGGAGGCAGCTATTAATGAGTTTTCCATGAAAAAGTACCAGGATGCATCTCTTAATGATATTCTGAAAAATGCCGGGATGAGCAAAGGGAGCTTTTATCATCACTTTGGCGATAAGTTTGGGCTTTATCTGGCCATGATGGACATCATTGTAAGAAAGAAACTTTCCTATTTTTATCCTCTCATGCATAAAAAAACTGACAGTGGTGATTTTTTTGCTTCACTCAAGGAAATTATGAAGAGTACATTGGATTTTATGCTGGCTGATGAACGCATGCATCACTTTTTGAACAGAATAATGGAGGAAAGCGCAGAATTTCGAAATCGATTGTATGATTTTTTCCCATATGACTATAACCGGTCCTTCAATGAATATATATATCAGGCTGTTAAATCGGGTCAGATTAACAGCAGTTATCCTTCCGAATTAGTTGCCAAGGTTATTGAGATTATGTTTTCCAATCTGCACAAGCTTATTCCTAACGGAAACCCGGATGACTTATTAAATATTGCTAACCAGGTGGTAGACATAATTCAGTATGGCATTTCAGGAAAGTAGGCATTCATTTTAGAGTTAAAATATTTATTTAGCAATACATAGCATAGCGAAAGGAGGAAATATTGTGGCAGTTGCTTTTAGTGTGGAAAATTTAAGTTATAAATATCCGTCTTCCGAAGAAAATGTCATCAAAGGTATAAGCTTTGACGTTTTAGAAGGCGAGATTTTTGGACTGCTGGGTCCCTCGGGAGCAGGGAAATCCACCACCCAAAAAATACTGATAAGACTCCTGGAGGGTTACAGGGGAACAATCAAATACTTCGGGAAGAATCTTAATTCAATGGATAATTCTTTTTATGAGGAGATAGGCGTTGGATTTGAGGTTCCTGTACATTTTACCAAATTAACGGCTTTGGAGAATATGAAGTTTTTTTCAGGATTCTACAAAAAGACTGGGGATATCCAGGAACTGATGGAAAGGGTCGGCCTTTGGGAATACCGTGATGTCAAGGTAGGTGAGTTTTCCAAGGGGATGAAGGTACGGCTGAACTTCGTCCGTGCCATGCTGAACAATCCGCGGGTTCTTTTTCTGGACGAGGTAACAAACGGGCTGGACCCCAAGAATGCCAGAATTATAAAGGATATGATAGCTGAATACCGGGCCAAAGGCGGTACGGTTTTCTTAACCACCCATTTGATGAATGATGTTGAACAGCTGTGTGACCGGGTGGCATTCTGTGTGAACGGCAGGCTGGTAGAAATTTCAACACCCAGGGATCTGAAACTGAGATACGGCAAACGGGAAGTGAAGGTTGAATACAGGGAGAACGGAACCACTCAAAGCGCTGTTTTTCCACTGGACGGCATAGGGCAAAATGAAAAATTTTTAAATCTGCTTAAATCTGAAAAGATAGAAACAATCCACAGCGGCGAGACATCCATGGAAGAAATATTCATTATTGTAACAGGGGTTGAATTGAAATGAGCGGGCTGGTAAAGCTTGTTATGGGAGAACTTAAACGGCTGGTGAGATACAAAATACTTCCCGTCAGTCTTGCAACCGCAGTTCTATGGATTGTGCTTTTTTTATTCCTTTCCGAGAATGAGGCACGTGAAATTGCACCGCTCCTTATAATTGTAGATGTAGTTGCTATGTCTATATTGCTGCTTGGCGCTTCCCATCATCTTGAAAAACAGGAAGGCACTATTAAAACAATGATAGTAATGCCGGTATCCCTGGGGCAGATACTGACGGCCAAAACATTTGCCTCTATGGTGCTGGCTCTTGAATCGGCTGTTGTTACTTCTGCTGCCTTATTCTTTATTCACAGGATTACCTTTAACTATCTTGTTCTTTTGCTGTTTGTTGCTATAGCAGGTGCTGCCCATGCAGCAATCGGGTTTTTTCTTTCACTTAGAAGCAGGGATTTTACCCATATGCTGGTATTGCTTTTAGGTTACATGTTTTTGTTTACCATACCGTCTTTTCTGTTTAACCTTGGATTAATCGATTCAAAATACGAGTGGCTGCTAATGCTGTCTCCTTCCCATTCTGCAAGCCGTTTGATTATTTCTGCAGTCTCCGGTGACTTTGATCCTGCCATTACAGCAGCAGGATGCCTTTATCTGATGCTTCTGACTGCATTGCTTTTAAAGTTTACAGTTTATCCAATGTTTAAAGATAATGCAGCAAGGGGGTAGTAATTATATGAACAAATATATATCGCTGTTGAAATATGAGGCAAAAACCATTATTCGGGATCCTATAAACCTGTATATGTGCTTATTTCCAATTATTATACTTTTGTTATCATCGTTTGTGTTTCCAATTATATTGGAATCGATTGATCCGATGCAGAGCCCTGTACTCAGGCTGACAATGCTTTTGCTGCTGATTATTATACTTGCCTTCGGATCATTCTTTCTTGCTGCTATGGCTGCTTTTCTGCTGCTGGATCAAAAAGATGAGCACACATTGCATACAATTGCGGTCACTCCCGTGGGAACTTCCGGCTACCTGAAGTTTAAGATGGCCTATATATACTTAATGTCTGTTTTGGGTATTATAGTAATTCTTGCGGGAACTAAGCTGATTGCCGGTGACAAATACATGATAGGCGGCTCATCTGTTTTTGATAATGTAGACATTTCTCATATTGTTTCTTTCGCTGTAGTAAACGGCCTTTTTACACCGGCACTGGGCTTGCTGCAAAGCGCTTTTGCCAAAAACAAGGTAGAAGGCTTTGCTTATATAAAAGGAACAGGCATCCTGGCTTTGGTTCCTGCCTTGATGATCCTTGAAGCATTTCAGGGGAAGTTACAATACTTATTAGGCATATTTCCGAATTTCTGGGCAATCAGGGGTTTGATTCTCGAACTTATGCCAGCGGAAAACAGCGCCAACTTGAGCTATTTTTTATATCTTCTTATCGGCGGAGCGTATAATTTGGTTCTGCTGATTGCAGCATATAGATTTTTTCTGAAAAAAGCACAATATTAGCAGCGGCTGGAAATATTCTTTATTGACAATTATGACAAGATGTGACACAATAATACTGTATACCTGCATAAATATACATTAATCGAGCTTATGCTATACTGTATTCGGTTTTTCTTATCAGCTCAATAATAACGGCTCTCTTTTCAATGTAATGGATATAATAGTACACTTGGCTATGAAGATGAACTTTCCTGTGCAAATATAAACCAATTAATTCTGACACGCCCCATATTTCTTATCATTTACAGCATAAAGAAGGGGGCATATTATGGATGCCAACTTTAGAAAAATACCATCAAATCTTGCTTTTCGCTTTATTGCCTCCAATCAGATGAAGCGTAATAAGCAGGTCTTTTTTTCTTTTTTTTCAATTATTGTGATAATAATAATGGCCATACCCTGTTTTGGTGCTGAAAGCGGCATCAGCTGGACAGAGGATGAATTGGCTTTTATTAAGGCACATCCGGTGATCCGCCTTGGAGTTGATCCGGGCTTTGTGCCGTTTGAATTCATTGAAAATGGTGAGTACAAAGGCATAGCAGCAGACTACCTTGCATTAATAAGTGAAAAAACCGGTTTGGAGTTTGAAGTTGCAGAAGGTTTAACCTGGCCGGAAGCATATGACATGGCGCTGGCAGGATATATTGATGCCCTGCCTGCTGTGGGCAAAACAGAAGATAGGGAAAAGCATTTTCTCTACTCTGAACCCTATTATTATTATAAAAGAGTAATAGTAACCCGTGATACGGATACCCGAATTTCGGCCATTGAAGATTTGTACGGTTATACTGTTGCAGTGCAGCGCAACAGTTCACACCACAGCTACCTGCTGTCACATCCAAAAATAAACTTAAGCCTGTACGATTCTGTTGAGGCAGCCCTTACTGCTGTGGCAACCGGGGAAGAAAAAGCTTTTATAGGAAATCTTGCCACAACCAATTACATTATCCGTTCAACCGGCTTGACTAGTCTCAGATTTGTATCCTTTGAAGCTGAAAAGCAGCAGGCTCTGTATTTTGCTGTCCGGAAAGACTGGCCGGAACTGGTCAGCATCATAAATAAAGCATTGAACTCCATCAGCGAAAGCGAAAAGCTTGCCATTCACAACAAGTGGGTTGGCTTGGATGCCGACTTAGATTACGGCCCTTTTATCCGCATTTTGGCTGTTGTCGGTCCCTTAATTGCTGTTATCCTGGCTGTATCATTTTTCTGGATTGTAAGGCTGCGCAAGGAGGTCCTGTGGAGAAAACAGATTCAGCTGGATTTGGAAAAAGCCAATGAGTTCAAATCACATTTCCTGGCCAGGATGTCCCACGAGATCAGGACCCCGCTTAATGCTGTTACAGGTCTGGCATATCTTTTGAAAAAGACTGAGGTTACCCTGACTCAGAATATGTATCTGGACAGGATTGTACAAGCCGCAAATAACATGCTGAGCATAATAAACGATATTCTGGATTTCTCAAAAATTGAAGCCGGCAAAGTTCAGCTTGAAATCACTTCTTTCAGCTTGGATCGGGTGATTCAGGACGTAATTAATATAGTTTCATATCAAATAAATGAAAAGGGGATCGCTTTTAGGCTGTATAGGGATCCTCTTATTCCTGATTGGTTTTACGGCGATTCCAGAAGAATCGAGCAGGTTCTGCTGAATGTTCTGAACAATGCTGTTAAATTTACCAGCCAGGGTAAAGTGTCATTGGATGTCAAGCCCATGGCAAAGGAGAATGACAAATATCATATCTCCTTCACCATTAAGGATACCGGAATAGGGATGACCAAAGAACAGATGGATAAGCTCTTTGCTCCATTTGAGCAGGGTGATACCAGCATCAACCGGCGGTTTGGAGGTTCTGGCCTGGGCCTTTCTATTGTAAAAAATCTTGTGGATTTGATGAAAGGGGAAATGAAGGTTTTCAGCGCACCTGGAGAGGGCACAACCTTTAATGTTCAATTGCCTTTGGATGTTGATAGAAAGAAGGAAGAGGCATATATAAAAGCCATGTCTGCCAGCAGATTAAGGGATGTCAGAATACTGGTGCTGGACAAATCGGATGAAGACACAAATCTTATTAAAAAATATCTGGCCAGCTATGGAATCCACTGTGAAGC
>FZPS01000066.1_pt42 | contig 116557 bp, 88 predicted proteins | sample 1817821 | NCBI WGS metagenome assembly FZPS01 (sample SAMEA104158645, study PRJEB21678) | metagenome | place: Germany | collected 2015-04-21
ATCGGATACAATTCGCTACTTTTGTAGTGGGCCTTGGAGCTTCGCAACATGGTAATAATATGATGGTTAATACCTTAAAGTTACGAAATTCCAAGGTCTTTTGCAAATATATTTAATTGATAATCAACATATTATACTATAATTTTCTAAAAATTGTCATATACTTAGAAAATTGATATTGTTCCTTTTGGAAGTATAGCCAATGAGAGTGGATTTATATATTGGCAATCGGCTGGAGAAAGGCGAATGTCGGTTGTCGGGTTTAGGCAGATGGCAGAATTTGCTTTAACCGTCCGGATTGATGATGGACTGCCGATAAAAGTAGCATCGCTTCCGGGTGTGTTTGTATTAAAACTTTCTGCATGGAAAGACCGTCATTTGGAAAATAATAAGGATGCTTACGATATGGCACTGCTCATAGGAAATTACTACGAGATACATATCGAACGCATTGCTTATGAACATTTTGATATTCTGGAAGACGATGATTTTGATGATTTTATAGCGGGTGGAAAGCTTATGATACGTGATGTGAAAGAGATGCTTATGGATGAAAAGCAGGCATTGGATTATGTAAAATGTATCATTGCGGAGGAAGTTGAAAAAGAGAAAGAAAGTCCTTTAATCAATCAGATTTTAGAAACATCCAAACAGTTAAAATACGAACAAGTACTTCGGCTTTTACAAGAAATACTGAAGGAATTAATATCAACTCGTCCACGAGTTACAAAACATGGTGGAGATACAAAAACAGCAATTGAATGAAATCATATAATTTCAGCCATATAGGGAAAAGAGACAGAAATGAGGACTGTTTTTTGGAGAGAAGGCTGACCCCAAAAAGCTCTATTTACATAGTTGCTGATGGAATGGGTGGCTACTCTAATGGAGAAATAGCTGCGCAAATAGTTACTCAAAGTATTAGCGAGTATTTAGCCAATGATAAATCAAAGAACTCATATATTAGTTCTATCAAGAAAGCTGTAATGTTTGCAAATCAGCAAGTCCAAGAAATGCGTGGTCGTTTGAATACAAAAATGGGGGCTACATTTGCAGCACTGTACTTTACACCAAGGCATCTTTTTGCTTTTTGGATGGGGGATGTGAGAATTTATCAATTTCAGAATACTAATGTGGTTTTTCAGAGCAAAGACCATTCTATGGTAAGTGAGCTTAATAAAGAGCGTAACTTAACGCCTATGGAAACAGAAAGATACAGTTCATTTGTAACAAGGTGTATTTCAGGAGAAAGTTTTATAGAAGAAGTTGAAATTGTAGAGTTACAGAATGTTGAAGATAGCACATTCTTGATATGTTCCGATGGTTTTCATAGAATCATAGACCCTATACAACTTAGTATTGACGATTTAAAATCAATTGAAAAAATGAGCAAAATTGCATGCAACGCAAATGATAATCTTACATTTATGTTGATTGAGGGTGGATAATCCGGAGTTTAATGAAAGGTGAAGGAACAATTTGGGCTACATATAATATGCTGACCCAAATATTTTCAGCCGTTATGTATGGCTGATAGAACAATTTCGGCGTTATGGTCGCCTGACTTACGAGGAGGTCAACAATCCAAAGAATATTGCTCTTTACCTGCTAATGAATAACATGTAGTAGTACGCTATTATGCAGAGGAGCATGATGGCGGCTTCCCAACGGTCAATACAGCGTTTTTTGCCGGTGTATGCCCATAGCAACAGTAATACAATACTAACGATGAATGCCGCAATATCTATTGGCTCTATGCCGGCAAACGATAGGGGTGTTATTAATGATGAGCAGCCCAGGATCAGGAGAATGTTAAACACGTTCGATCCTAAAATATTGCCCAGCGCCAACTGATCTTTGTTCTTCCTTATTGCCACCAAAGAGGTCGCAAGTTCAGGCAGTGACGTTCCGCCGGCAAGTATGGTGACTGCAATGAATTTGTCGCTCACTCCGGTAGCACGTGCTAATTCCGTTGCCGATTTAACGAACAGATTACCACCGTATATGAGACCGGCCAGACCAAGTATCACAAAAGCCACCGCCTTGTAAACTTTCATATGTTCCTCTACCTTCTCATCGGATTGTCCTCTGTCATCGGTTTTAAAAGAATAGAACACATACAGTGCGAATATTAGCAGGAAAGCAACCCCTTCAATTCTTGTCAGCGAATCGCTTGCACCTATGCCGAACAGAGAGTGATTCATACCACAAGCAACAAGCAGCAGTGTTACAAAAAGAGTGATAGGTATGTCGCGTTTGCGGTTGACCTCGGTCATTATAACCGGTTTGATTAGTGCTGTTACTCCAAGAATGAACAGTATGTTGAAGATGTTTGATCCGACAACATTACCGATGGCTATATCGGCATTACCATGAAAGGCTCCGTTCAGACTGACAACAAGTTCGGGGAATGAGGTTCCAAAGCCCACTATTGTCACTCCTATTACAAACTCACTTACACCTGCTTTTCTTGCAATTGCCGATGATCCGTTCACAAGCCACTCTGCCCCAAGAATCAGAATTCCCAGGCCTAAGATGAGTAATATCAGTGTCATATAATTGATTGTTGTATTGTATTCTGCCGGCAGAATTTTCTGCCGGCAGAACATTTTTCTGTTCGTTTAACGATAGAGGTTGTTCATTCCGTAGATCTTGTTACTCCAGGGAGTCTGTTGCCCTTGAATCCTTTTGATGGTGATTTGTGGAGGATCCGCATCGTGTACACTGTTATAATATAGGTGCAGAGCCATTGCTATTGCTGCAATATCTTGTTCATCATCAGCTTTGGCAGTAGCATGGGCGGGTTCAGACACCTTTTTCGTGTTATTTATTTGCTTGTTGTTGAGTTTATGCATGAATTTACCAAATAGCTCCAAAGTATAGGTGAGAAACACCAATAAAATGAAGACCATAATAAATCCGACTCCCGTGACAAGCCAAACATGTGACCAGTCCACTATAAGTAATGTCATATTCATATATAAAAATTATTTAATGTTACTAATAAGTTTGCGCAATGCAAGGCATGTTCTGTTATCGGTCATCACCAGCCAATCGGTACGCGGTTCATAAGAGTGCGGTACATACTGGTAGAGCCGAAAAGCAACTACGCTGTTGTCATCAGCGATAAACGATTCTATCTTGTTCGGGCCATTACCTATCGGCTTAAGTTTTTCAAGTACTTCAGGATTCTTTTTGGAAGTATATTCCGTTACAAAAGAGGAGTAATCCGGACCGAAATAGATTGTATTGTGTTTCAATTCTTTGTCGTGAATGAACACCTTTGTAGAAAATAAACCCTTTTTAATTGATACATCCGGCACTGATTCAGCCAGACTATTCATTGATTTTTTCATTTGATTGTTGATTAAATTGTAACTGATGTAAATACACACATAACATCACCCTTTTAACGAATGTAAAAGGTGATGTTAAGAGAATTCCGTTACAATTAGGTCAACACCGCATTTGATTGCGACCGTAGATATTCAGACCAACGGCAAAAGAGAGTGCCGTGCGAAAATGGTCTGTTTTTGCTGTATTATAGAACTTTAAACGGTTATGTAGAGCGTATGTAGCATTCTGAATACGCTGTATTCTTTTGATTTCTTTTTGTGTAGAAGCCCCGCCTGAGTGAAATATAGTGTTATTCAAAGAGATGATCTCTTCACCTACAGGCAGTCCCAACTGGGTCTTACTGATTAACAGGAGAGCGTTCTCTGTCTTATTTTCAGTGTCTGTTACTTCGCTTAGACTATCGGAGCAGATCCCTTTAGCCGCATATGAGAATAATACGGTTAACAGGCAAAGCGATGTAATCAGAAATCTTTTCATAAATTAACTGCAAAGATAGTAATTATTTATCTCTCACGAATTCTTTTTCAATAACCCATATACAGCCGGTTTGTTAATATTAGTTAAATCCGATGCGCTAATTGCAGAAATACAGTTATTGAGCTATTTTTACATAACTTTTACAATGATTACAATTTCCGATTAACCGGTTTATGTTTAATAGGTCTCATGACCATAAAAATTAATAATATGAAAAGAAAAAATTTGACTTCTTTGCTCTTTACAGCACTTATCATGAGTGCTGTATTTGCGGTTTACAGTTGTGGCTCGTCCGGTTCGACCAAAAAGCCTAAAGGTATCATTATTCCGGAAGGTGACAAAGCTACGCTTACCGTAGCTGACGGATTCTCCACAATTCAGTTTCCCGATGAGCTTGATGCAGCTGACAGAGAGCTGTATGACATTGATTTTTTAGGATATATGCTTAGAGCAAATGCTCCTATATCTACCAGTGGTTCAGAGTATGACGGCTTTGGTATATATTATTATATGCATGACTCAAAGGAGTGGCTTTACAAAGGTATATACAGTAATCCTGCTGAAATGTCAGTATCCAAAATCAAGACTATCAAAATTGCTAATAGCAGGAAACGTTTGAGAGAATTTAACACCTTGATGCCGTTGATGGATAATTCAGCGGAGAAGAAGAGCGACCAGGGTTATCAAAATGAGATTTTGTTTGGCAGCAACTATTATTTTTTCATTGAGATTGTCCTAAGAGATTGATTTTTGTTGCTTGGTCAGCAATAATGACAAAGTCCGGTAGTAGATTGTAATCTCTGCCGGACTTTTCCATTCAACTATATGATGAATTTTATTCCACAGTCAACACCAATATGCTGAAACTCTGTGGCGCAACTGTTGTTTCTACCTCTTTGCCTTGGCCGCTGAAGGGTTTTTCTACGGGAATAATGTTAGTCGGGTCTTCAATGTTGTCCTCATAGAGCTTGTCACTCTGCAAGTCTATACGTTTTACAGCTTTGATACTCTCTCTGTTTTTGAGTCCGTTGAACTTTAAAGTTAACTGTTGAGCCTGTTCGGATGTGTTGATCACCTTTATATATATAAGGTCGCCCTCACAAACGGCACTAGCAAACAGACCGTTCTGGTCCTGTTTACCTGCTATGGGCGCACCGTCCATGGTAAGAGCCAAAACGTTCTCACCTTTGTATTGACCGTATAACTGCTGTACGTGCCAGCTGACGGTGCGAAAAGAGTTCAGGTTGTCAAACCAGATCAGGTCAGGACGCCACTGCCAGCCCTCCACATGTGCAAAAAGGGGAGCATATGTTGCCATGTGAACAATATCGGCATTTCTCTCAAGGTTGGTCATGAAGGCCGCCTCGAGTATGGCTGCATAGTAATGGTTCCATTTCCTGCCCGATGCGTGACAGGCATACTCTCCGGCAAAGACTATAGGTCCATTGCGGTCATAACTATCATAACGCGTACCCTGCGAAAGGAACCAGTTATACGGTCGGTAGAAATGTTCGTCAACCAAATCGACCTTAAGGCGCTTCATCTCCTTCCAGAGATAGTCAAACTGCTCACCTTCGGAGTTGGGCCCCGATGACCCTATTATCTGAATATCGGGGTATGCCTTACGGATAGCTTTGATGAACGGCTCCAGGCGTTCCGGATAGAGGGTATCCCACTGCTCATTGCCAATACCTATATATTTCAGGTTAAACGGTTCGGGGTGTCCCATATCGGCGCGGATTTTACCCCATTCAGAATCGGTCGGACCGTTTGCAAACTCAATAAGGTCAAGTGCATCCTGAATGTATGGATCAAGCTGGTCAACCGGCACATGTGCACTTATATCGTTATTCTGGAACTGACAGGCTAAACCGCAGCTCACGATCGGAAGCGGCTCGGCACCTATATCCTCGCTTAGCTGAAAGAATTCGAAAAACCCCAGTCCGTAACTTTGAAAATAATCCGGATAAAAACGGTGCGGGAAGGTGTATTCCCAACGGTTCTCATTCAGGGGACGGTTCTCGACCGGTCCAATACTGTTTTTCCAGTTGTAGCGGGTTTCAAGGTCCGTACCTTCGACAATACATCCGCCGGGGAAACGGAACACGCCCGGACTCAGGTCGGCAAGCGCCTCGGCCAGATCCTTACGCAGACCGCCCTCACGCCCTTTCCATGTGTCCGATGGGAACAGCGATATATGCTCCAGATCAACGCTGGCGCCGTTTCTTGTCTCCATAAAGATGCGTAAAGCCGATTTATCGAAAGTCGCATTAGGACGCAGAGTGACTTGATATTTTTTCCATTCCGTGCTATTGACAGTCAGACGTTGCTGGCATAAAAAGTGATTTTCGCCCATCGATGTGGTATTGACAAGCTCAATCCGTATCGTTACCGGACGGTCGGCACGCGCCCATACGGAAAAATGGTAGTCAACACCTCTTTTGATGCCAATCCCAAAGAATCCTTCATTATCAAGACCCGTATGCTTATGTGAATGCCCCGGATCGGAAAGACGCACGTAATGCGGATTACGCTCAAACGGTCCGTCATTCATGACCCGGACATTCCCGAATACCTTCCAGCCTTGAAGAGGGTTGGGGAATTCAAACGAGCGGTTCTTAACAAGCTCGGCATAGAGTCCGCCGTCAGCTGCAAAGTTTATGTCCTCAAAGAATATTCCGTACATGGTGCTCTGAATAGGCGCCCCTTTCTTTTTGACATCGATATCAAAAATGTTGTCAGCCGCATTTACCGGGAAAAATGCTGTAGCTGCCAAAAAAGCAGTCAATAGACGTAATAGTTTCATAGTCTGATAAAAATTAATGTTATAGCATAACAAATGTATGACAAATCAACAGCTTTCCAAAATATCTCATTCTTAATCTGAGCTATGATTTTCCGATAACTCGTTTTACGGTTATGTTTTGCATATATGAATATTTTATACTTAATAAAGCAATTTAAGCCGATGATAAAGTTTAAAACGTTAATATCTATCCATATTCCAATGTTGTACAAACGGCAGTTAAGTTTGTATAAGTTAATACGTTAATTTGCAATTATTGAAAAAAGAATTATATTAGCAACGGAAAATAAATTATCAAAAAATCAATAAATATGAAAAAGATTAAACTATTAACACTCGTTGCATTGGGTTTGATGCTGATGTACGGGTGCAAGGATGTACAGGAGCAGCAGCCGGTTCAGAGTTTTGACGAGATTGTAGCTTCAAGGCGCAGTGTACGTAATTATGACGCTTCCAAAACAATTTCCGAGGAGCAGGTTGCCGACCTTATAATGACCGCCATGGAAGCTCCTTCGTGGGCTAATCAGCAGCCGACAAAATATTATGTGGCCATGGATCCTGAAAAGGTGGCTGCTATCAAGAATTTGATTGGTGAAGGCAATAAGCGCAATACTGCCGGAGCGCCGGTTATGATCGTTTCCACCTATATCAAGAGCCGTTCCGGATTCTTTCGCGGACAGGCGGCGAACGAGATAGGCGAGGGTTGGGGAGCTTATGACAATGGATTGAGCAATGCCTTTTTTATACTTAAGGCCAGAGAGCGCGGATTTGACACCCTAATAATGGGAATGCGTGATTCCGATGCGCTGCGCAATCTGTTGGACATTCCCGAAGATGAGTGCATAATGGCTGTGATAAGCCTCGGCTACAGAGCATTGGACCCCGTTCGACCGGCTCGCAAACCGCTAAATGAGGTGGTAAAGTTCTTTTGATTTTAATCGGATTGATCAATAGATTATAATGTTTAAAGGACCCGTCGGTCATATTCTGACCGGTGGGTCCTTTTTTTTGGTCATACAGCATCTTAAACTAATGCTGTCGGCCTGAATGTTTCACCATTTATTCGTTCAGAGCGTTGGCACTTGCCATAAATTTAGCAAGCTCTTCATCGGAAAGACGGAAGTCCTGCAGTTCACCTGCAAGATATTGGTCATAAGCCGACATATCAACAAATCCGTGACCGGATAGGTTGAACAGAATAGTCTTGCTTTCACCGGTCTCTTTGCACTTAAGAGCCTCGTGCACGGTAGCTGCGATGGCGTGGCATGACTCGGGAGCAGGAATGATACCCTCAGTGCGGGCAAACAGTACGCCTGCTTTAAACGATTCGTTCTGTTCAATATCAACTGCCTCCATGTAGCCGTCTTTCATGAGTTGTGAAAGCACTACGCCTGCACCGTGATAACGCAGACCGCCGGCGTGTATGGTAGCGGGTTTGAAGGTGTGTCCCAGAGTGTACATAGGCAGCAGCGGAGTGAGTCCCGATTCATCGCCGAAATCATATTTAAATTCGCCGCGCGTCAGTTTTGGACACGATGCCGGTTCGGCTGCAATGAAACGTGTCTTTTCGCCCTTCTGTATCTTGTGACGCATGAAAGGCAGGGCAATTCCGCAGAAGTTAGAGCCGCCGCCAAAGCAGGCAATCACAATGTCCGGATAATCCTCGGCCAAAGCCATCTGCTTTTCGGCCTCCAGGCCTATTACAGTCTGATGTAAACAGACGTGATTGAGCACCGAGCCGAGAGAGTACTTACAGTTATCGGTAGTCAGAGCCAATTCGATAGCTTCCGATATGGCACCTCCAAGTGAGCCCTGGTCGTTCGGGTCGGCTGTGATCATATCCTTGCCGGCACGTGTTGACATAGAAGGTGACGGGGTTATGGTCGCACCAAAGGTCTGCATGATTGAACGGCGGTAGGGCTTTTGGTTATAGCTGGCCTTAACCATATATACAGCGCATTCTATGCCAAATTTTTTGGCGGCATAGGAGAGGGCACCGCCCCACTGACCGGCACCGGTCTCGGTAGTTAAGTTTGTTATACCCTGCTCTTTAGCATAATAGGCCTGTGCCAAAGCCGAGTTGAGCTTATGTGAACCGGCCGGTGACACACTCTCATTCTTGAAGTATATGCGGGCGGGTGTTCCAAGAGCCTTCTCAAAATCGTAAGCTCTCACCAGTGGGGTGCATCGGTATGCGGCGTACTGCCTTACCACCTCCTCGGGAATGGGAATCCATTCGTCGGTCTGGTTTAGTTCCTGTTTGGAACACTCCTCGCAAAAGATAGGGAACAAATCCTCAGGTTTAAGTTCCTGACGTGTTGCGGGATGGAGGAATGGAAGCGGTTTGTTGGGCATAATTGCCTGGATGTTAAACCATGCTCTTGGAATCTCATTCTCGTCAAGCAAATACTTTTTTTGATTTTTCATAATAACATTTGTTATAGGTGAATAAATTAAAATTTCTGTCTAAAAAGAATCGGGCCCTGTCGCAGTTGCGGCAAGGCCCGATTGTATATATGATATTTATAATATACGGTGCTTCAACCTACTACGACTTTTTGAGTTGTAACGGCTGCCACCACCAATATATATTCATCATTTTCATTTTCTCTTTTTTGCTCTGTTTCGTCTGCAAATGTACAGCTTGTTTTTAAACTGACAACTGTTTTCAATAAAAAATTTTCATTTTATTTCGATATTCTGCATTTTTCCCATTTTACGGGACTATAAAAGGGCTTCCTAATATAACAGTGGGATCCTTTTATCCGTCCGGCATAATGGTCTGTTTTTCCTCCTATTTTTTTCGGTATATTCCTCCGGCTGTTTAGTCCAATTTTCAACCCGGTTTAACTCTGACTATTCTGTCCGCCTCTACCTTATTATCACTTTGCGGCCGTTAATGATGTTTATTCCCGGCGCCGGTTCTGACAGTTTCTGACCGATCATATTATATATTTCCTGACTTTCCGATTTGTCGGGAAGCACATCTTCCACCGAGGTTTTGGTGTCGTAACCCATCCTTTTAAGAAGAGAGTACATCTTCTCCCCGTAACGCTTGCCCAACATACGATAGCCTTCGGCCGAAAAGTGCAGATTGTCAGGTCCTGCCGGACATCCGGCCGATGAAATCAGATGATAGTTGACAGACCTGCCGGCAAGTTGGGCAATGTGGTAGTTGGCGCCGGCACAGACTCCGTTCTGGTCGGCATTGACAACCTCGCCTATAAGGAAAGGTGCTTCCGATGCCTTCAGGCCAAGGTCCTGAATTATATTTTTGTAAACATTCTGCGCTGCATCCACCCAACCGGTATTATAGGCATCGGTCTCACCCTGATGCATGAGAACACCTTTTATCACACCTGTTTTCTGCGCCTCTTGAGCAAGACTAATGAGCCTTCCGTATGGGTCATTGTCATATTCGGCGGCAATGTTCTGCATCCAGCCTGCGGCATTATTTATATAATCGGCGCAAAGGCTCTGATCGAAAATCTTTATGGAACAGCCGGCTACGGCCACCACAATTACCCGAATTCTATATTTGGTATCAAGACTGTCAATCAGATAACGTCCAAAATAGTCAACCGGCGTAAGACCTGTGTTGCGTCTGCACAAAGGCGGTGTAGCAGAGGCCCATTTCCCCATGTTCGCTCCATCGCTGTTGGCTGCGTACATCTTTTGGAAACGGTAGCTCACACCGGTTTTGTCCCGGCTCTCAGGTTGAGCGTTGCCCTCCATGTTGGACTGTCCGAAACAGAGGAAGACAAGATTGTTTTCCGAGAAAGGCGCGGTCTGTGCTTTACATAAAGCCAATCCCGCTGTTGACATAACCATAGCGACCAGAAATACCTTTAAAGTAAAATTTTTCATAATGACTCAAATATATCGTTATGCAAAAATAATCCAATTCGATTAACAAACGCAAGCAGCAAATGAAAGAATTACTATTTTTGCATGAAACAATAACAATAGCGCTATGAAACAAATTCTTGCAACAGCTATGATCTTTTCCTTTTTCGGACTTTTTTCCTGCATCGGAAAAAGCGCTGACTTAAGACCGGATGGCTTTTTAGAATCTCTGAACAGCTCTAATGACATCCGGATCATTGATGTTCGGACACAGCCGGAGTATGAAGAGGGACATCTTCAGTATGCAGTCAACATAGACTGGGATTCCGCTAATTTTATAGATAAGGTACGGAATACATTCGACAATAAATCTCCCCTTTATGTATATTGCCGTACCGGACGCCGCAGCGCTGCCGCAGCCTCTGCTTTGAGAAGAGTAGGATACGAGGTCTATAATCTGGCAGGCGGATATGTTGCATGGCTGGCCGAGGGCAAACCTGTAACCCTGTACAACGTAATGACCTTTAGTGCCGATGACGGCTCGCAGGTCAACATTACATTTATAAAACATGCCACCATCTCCATACGCCACAAGGAGATATCAATCCATATTGACCCTGTAACAGAGCATGGCAAACATACCGACTATGCTGCGGAGTTTCCCAAGGCCGATGTCATCCTGGTCACGCACGAACATGGCGACCATCTGGATGATGCTGCCATCACTGCCCTGACAGGCGACAAGACACTCTTATACCTAAACCAGTCGAGTCATAATGCCATAGGGAAGGGCACAGTGATTGCTAACGGCGAGAGCGTGGAATTGCCCGGAGGAATAAAACTGGAGGCGGTACCGGCCTATAACATAACTCCCGAGAGGAATAGATTCCATCCCAAAGGAAATGGCAACGGATATGTCCTGACCATAAACGGACTGCGCGTGTATGTTGCCGGCGACACCGAGGAAATCCCTGAGATGGCCTATCTGAAGGATATCGATGTGGCATTCCTGCCTGTCAACCAGCCCTACACCATGACGGTCGAACAACTTGTAAATGCGACAAAGACTATAAAACCAAAAGTTTTAGTTCCTTATCACTATAGTCAAACCGACCTGACATCGTTACCGGAGCAACTCCCCGATTTTGACATCAGGCTGGTCAAGTAAAACACCGGGCGAACGGTCAATCGGAAATCAGGATCAATCGGCAGCTTGATCTTTATCGACAAGCATGAATGAGAGCAGTCCGTTGCAGCACTGCTCGCCGTTAACCTCGGCATAGGCATCGACCGAGACGAACGCCCCGCGGCTGCTGACTATCTTTGAATAGACCTTGACTGTATCACCGGGTCTGACGGTCCTGCGGAACCTGACCTTGTCCATGCCCGCATAAAGCGCAATTTTATCTACAAGTTTATCTTTAAACAGCAAGACACTTCCCTGGGCCATTATTTCACATAGTATCACTCCGGGAACAATCGGGTTTCCGGGAAAGTGTCCACGGGTAAAATATTCGTCCTCCTTTATGGTATATTCCGATACTACCCCCTCATCTTTCATACAGGAACTGTCCACAAGGAGCATCGGCTCCCTGTGGGGCATTATCTGTGAAAGTTCTTTCCTGTCCATAATCAACTCTTAAAGCGGCGCAGCGTAACTGCGGCGTTGTGTCCGCCAAATCCCAGCGAGCTGGAGAGTGCAAACTCGGCCTGTACCTTACGGGCCGTGTTGGGGATATAGTCAAGGTCACACTCCGGGTCAGGCTCCTTATAGCCGATGGTAGGCGGCAGGAATCCCTCGTTTAGAGCCAGAGCCGATGCTATCAACTCGACAGCACCTGTGGCGCCAAGCATGTGACCGGTCATTGACTTAGTCGAACTTATCATCACCTTACGGGCCTGTTCCTCACCAAGAGCAATCTTTATCGCCTTAGTCTCACAGCGGTCATTCATAGGAGTGCCTGTGCCGTGAGCATTGATATAGAGAAGTGAGTCATTAGTGTAGCCGGCCTCCTCAAGCGATAGGCTAAACGCTGCAGCAGTAGTGGTGCCGTCAGGGCGTGGGGCTGTATAGTGGTATGCATCGCAGGTATTACCGTATCCTGCCACCTCGGCTATAATCTTAGCTCCACGTTTTACGGCATGCTCGTACTCCTCTAAAATCACAATTCCGGCACCCTCGGCCATGACGAATCCGCCGCGACGGATGTCAAATGGCAGACATGCCTCATCGGGATCTTTAGATGTGGAAAGAGCCTTCATATTTGCAAACCCGCCTATTGCAAGCGGATTGACGGCTGCTTCGGTACCTCCGGATATGATAGCATCGGCCAGACCGTATTTAATGGCACGGAACGCCTCGCCAATAGCATTAGTGCTTGTTGCGCAAGCCGAAATTACCGGCAGACAGGGGCCTTGGGCATTGAATTTTATAGCAATGTTGCCGGCACCCAAGTTGCCTATCATCATCGGAATAAACAGAGGTGACACCCGCTGTGCGCCCTCGTTAGCCATTACCAGAGTCTGATTGATGAAAGTATCCATACCGCCTATGCCTGAACCGACATAGACACCAAGACGGGAGGGTTCAATGTTTTCACCGGCAATAAGTCCGCTCTCCTCCATCGCCCTGATAGCCGCACAAATTCCAAACTGGCTGAACTTGTCGCTGCGGCGTACACTGCCTACATCCATACCCATCGAAACCGGATTGAAATCCTTTACCATTCCGGCCACATGGACTGCAAGCGAACCATACTGATCCATATCCGTGAGTGGAGCAATTCCGCCCCGGCCCTCTTGTAAACTGTTTCTAAAATCGTCTATACTGTTTCCGATGGGAGAAACCACTCCCATTCCCGTAATCACTACTCTTTTTTCTTTCATAGTCTGTTTTTTAAATTTGCGGGCACTTTTTTGCTGCTGATTATATAGAGATTATAGGAAATATTATACCAAAAGTGCCCGCAAATTATTATTGTTATTTATACATAAACCTTCTGATGCTTCCCTTCGGAGTCTTATAGAAAGGTTCAAATCTGAGTTCAAAATTGGTTACCTGTGAATAGGCCGGTATTTCAGAATTCAGTTTAGAGATATTTCCTGCCATAACTGCGTTAAGCGCATCGTTATCCATGCCGCTGGCTCCAACCATGTCAAGGTTGGGCAGTATCAGTGCCGTCAGGTGTCCGTTACGGTCAACAACAATCGACTCCTGTACGTAGGGCAGAGTGTTCAGCACAACCTCAATCTCCTCGGGGAATATGTTCTGTCCATTGGCCGACAGAAGCATATTCTTGCAGCGACCTGCCAGGAACAGGGTGTTGTCTTTATCCATTGTACCCATATCTCCGGTACGGAACCAGCCCTCGCTGTCCAAAACCTCGTTTGTAGCTTCAGGATTCTTGTAATAACCTACGAACACACAGTCACCTCTTATTATTATCTCACCCGGAATATGTTCCGGATCGGCCGAATTTATACGGCACTCAATACCTTCGGGTACAACTTCACCTGCCGACTTCATCTTGTACTTTCCTAATTGTCCAAGTGAAATGGTGGGGCATGCTTCGGTCATACCGTATCCGGTCACAAACGGAATCTCAAGCTTTATTGCCATTAGCTCTTCAAGCTCGAATGCCATTGCCGCACCGCCGGTAACCAGGAGTCTGATGTTCTCACCGAATGCCGACATAAATATGGTGCGCAGGGCCTTGCAGTAATCCTGATTGTTCTTGTAATCATCCAGCTTCGCTTTACCTGACTTACTGTTTATAAACTCGCCTATTGTGTTATCCAACATCTTGGTCAGGATAAGCGGAACGGCAAAGAACACACGAGGTTTCACTTCGGCCAAAGCGGGTTTCAGATATGCAGGAACGGGCGGGACCCCCAACACATGCAGGTGCATGCCGTGGCAAATAGGTGTAATTGCGTCATACAGCATCCCAAAAATATGAGCGAACGGCAGCACGCTCAAGTAGGTCTCACCTTCATAGTAAGGGAAGTGACGGGGAATCAGATAGACATTGACGCTGAAATTGCGTACGGTCAGCATAACGCCTTTGGGATTACCTGTCGAACCCGATGTGTAGTTAATGGCGCAAACCTCATCGGCATCACGGTCCTCAAATTGAAAATCTTCTACTGTGTAACCCTTAGGATATGCTTTGCCAAGCAGGGTGTCACGCTTCATGTAAACATCGGCAAAACCATTACGGCTTGCCAAAAGCTCACCCGTTTGAACATCGATTGCACCTTTAATATTAGGCATCTGTTCAAAATCCATCTTGTCAAACAGACGACGCTCCGTGAAAAGCAGAACGCTGTCCGAGTGGTTTACCAGTTTCATTGTGTCGGTCGGTGTGTAGCCGTCAAAAAGCTGTACGCCTACATAGCCTCCGGTTGTTATGCTCATAAAGGTCTTTATCCAGCCCGATGAACTTTTAGCGTTCAATGATATCTTGTCACCTTTTTTTAGTCCTGCAGCTTCAAAGAGCAGATGGTCTGCCTTGATCTTGGCTGCAAGCTCACCGTATGTGGATGAACTCTGATGGTAGTCATCAAGTGCAGGATTATTCCAGTGTTTTTTTACTGTGGTTTCAAATCTCTTGATAAATGAAATGTCGTACATAATTAATGTTTTAATGTTTGCGGAATAAAGCCCTAGTTGGAAAATCTGTCAAAAACCGTATTGTTTTTAGCCTGTTTGCCTTCTGCGGCTCTGCATTCCGGGTGCAAATTTACTGCTCCCGGTTTAAAGAAAACGCCTGCATTTCTCCATTTGTGGCTAATTTGTTCCTCTTTGTGGTCAATAATAAGTTATATGGGGTGAATTGACAGCAAATATCGGTGAGATTACATCATTAAAAATAACTGCACAGAGCATCTATACATGGTTTATTTGTCTTACATGTTACAAAAAACAAGTGGCCGACATCCCGTTTAACGGATGCCGGCCACACACCTACATTTATGTTTAATAACCCGATTACTCCTCGCTGAACTGGTCTTTACCTACTCCGCAAATGGGACATTCAAAATCTTCCGGAACATCTTTCCATGGGGTACCGGGAGCAATGCCTTCTTCGGGCAGACCTTCGGCGGGATCATAAGTCCAGCCGCATACATCACATACATACACTTTCATAAAGCCGATGTTTTTAATGTTACAAATTAAACAGTTATCAATCTCCGAATATTTAAGCTTCATGTAGAAGTCCTATCGCTTAGATTTTTTTATCGTTTAGAAGTCCTATCGATTCCTGATCTGTCGCTTAGAAATTCTCCTTATGAAGTTCAAAATAGGCTTTTGGATGGACACATACTGGGCATATCTCAGGAGCCTTTTTGCCTACTACAATATGACCGCAGTTACGGCATTCCCAAATCTTGATCTCGGACCTTTCAAACACACGGGCTGTCTCAATGTTTTTGAGCAGTGCGCGGTATCTCTCCTCATGTCTCTTTTCAATCTCTGCCACACCACGAAAACGTGCTGCCAGTTCGGGAAATCCCTCCTTTTCGGCTGTTTCGGCAAATCTTGCATACATATCGGTCCACTCGTAGTTCTCTCCGTCGGCTGCATCACTCAAGTTCTGTGCCGTATCATTAATGCCGTTCAGCTCTTTGAACCAAAGTTCGGCATGTTCCTTCTCATTGCTTGCTGTCTCTTCAAAAAAAGCTGCTATCTGTTCAAAACCGTCCTTTCTTGCCCTTGAAGCGAAATAGGTGTACTTGTTGCGCGCCATTGATTCACCTGCAAAAGCCTCTTCCAGATTCTTTTCGGTCTGGGTACCTGCATACTTGTTACTCATAATTTTTTGTTGATTTGGTTTAAGTTATTGTTACTCTGTTTTCCGATTTCGGATTTCTGCAAATATACAGAAAAGTATCACTTAATTACATTTTCGTTTCGGTTTCAGCGAAAATTATTTTTAAAACTCACCTTCCAAAAAGTCTCTTCGAGAAATATTATAGATAAAATCAATATTTTCAACGAAAAATTATTTTTTCCGGACTAACGTTCCAATCTGTCCGAGAAGTGGAAAAGAAAAAATCATTGCATTAACGAAAATTTATTTGCGATATTATGATTTGATTTTCACAATATTGTATATTTGCTGTGTGTGAATCATAATTTTAATAACTATGATATGAATATTTCAAGACTTAAAACTTTTACAACAGACAGGAATAAGATTATTGATTATCTGAAAAAACATACTGCATTTGAATATGAGAATCACGGCTCTGAAATCTCTGTTTTAATGACTGAAGAGTTTAATATCAAAATTGAAAAAATATAGGATTGGCGACTTCTTTTATACGCAAATGCTTACATTTCAGGAATTAATTATACGTATATTTGTGCAAAGGGTATATTATTACGAGAAATTATAAATATAAAGTTAGGCGGATATGAAAAAAGTTATTGGTTTATTTGTCGTTCTTGCGGGTTTAGCGGCCTCGGCGCAGCAGCCGGCATTTACTGACGTTTACTCTTTCATCGAAAATACAGAGGTGTTTGAAGTCAACCAGACTGAAGGTCACACCGTTTGTGTTCCTTTTAAATCGGTCGGTGAAGCCTTGAATCAACAGAAATCGAAGTCGGAAAATGTGCTTTCGTTGAATGGAGAGTGGAAATTTCATTATGCCGATACTCCGGAAGGCACCCCCGACGGTTTTTTTGCATCGAACTTCAATGATCGCAAATGGTCTGATATTACAGTTCCCTCCAATTGGGAGATGCAGGGTTTCGGCGATCCTCTTTTCCGAAACGTTCCACAACCGTTTCGCTCCAATCCGCCATTTGTTCCCCGTGAATACAACCCGACCGGCTCGTATCGCAAATCGTTTACGCTGCCGGCAGGCTGGAAGGGCAAGCGCATCTTTTTGCGCATGGAGAGAACCGCTTCGGCATCGTTTGTCTGGATCAACGGAGAAGAGGTGGGCTACAACGAAGGCGCGCATGAACCTGCCGAATACGATGTTACCGACTTTCTGAAATCGGGGAAAAACACCATAGCCGTCAACGTACTCAAATATTCCGATGGCGTCTATCTGGAATGTCAGGACTATTGGCGTCTGGCCGGAATCTTCGGTGATGTTTGGCTCTATGCAAAACCCGATGTGCATATCTTCGACTGGTATGCTGTAACCGACCTGGATGAGAACTACCAGAATGCCAAACTGGATTTGCAAATTATCGTAAGCAACCAATCGAAAACCGATAAATCTGACTACAGAGTTCGTGCTTCGCTGTTTGATGCACAGAACGTGTTGGTTCAGAATTTTACTTCCGATGCAATTCAGCTCACTGCCGATAACAAACAAACCATTAATCTATCTTCACCGGTTGAAAATCCCAAAAAGTGGACAGCCGAAACGCCTGACCTTTACCGGCTTACGCTGGAATTGATTGGCAGCGACGGTAAGACCGAAGAGGTGATTGCCGGCCGCATCGGATTTAAAGAGACCGAAATCCGCAATCAGGTATTCTATCTGAACGGAAAAGCCATCAAAGTGAACAGTATAAACTCGCACATGCAACATCCCGATTTGGGACATGCTATGGACGAAGCGACCATTCGGAAGGATTTTGAAATACTGAAGCAATTTAATATTAACAGTGTACGCACATCGCATTATCCTCCGGTTCCAAGGTATCTGGAACTGGCCGACGAATATGGATTATATATTATTGACGAAGCAGGAGTTGAAGCTCATGCCACTGAATATCTGTCCAATAGGGCCGAATGGGAGCCCATGTACCGCGAGCGGGTCCGCAAAATGGTACTGCGCGACCGGAATCATCCCTCCATCCTGTTTTGGAGCGCCGGAAACGAGAGCGGTGAAGGGCAAAATATCTGTGCCGTGATTGATGAAGGACGTAAATACGATCCTACACGATACTGGATGTATGGAGGAAACGCGTTTTCGCACTCATGCGAAGATATTATAGGACCGCGTTACTCGTCACCTTTCGACCTTATAAACAGGGTGGGGATGGTTCCTGAAAGTGCCGACCCGCGACCGTCGTTTATGGACGAATACCTCTCTATGGCCGGAAATGCCGGCGGCGGTATGGACGAATATTGGGAGGTGATCTACCGGTATCCGCGCATCATGGGCGGAGCAATCTGGGATTATGTAAGTCCGGGCTTGCGCGAGCCGGTTCGCAGATTGACGGATTCTTCACCGAACAACGTGCCGGCTCACATCATGGGACGCGCCAAACTCGTTGACGGATACGATGGAAAAGGTCTTGATCTGAATGGTCACGATCAGTGGGTCGAAGTCTATCAGGACAGGAATATTGAGATCTCGGGTAATGAACTGACGATTTCGCTCCGGATTTTCCCACGCGAATTGATGTCGATGGGAGGAACAATACTCACCAAAGGCAACAATCAATTCGGTTTGAGGCAAAACGGCAGCAACTCGCTCGATTTCTACATCTACACCTCAAGGAAAACGGTTATCAGCGCCGAATTACCCGAAGACTGGATAAATAACTGGCATCATGTGGCAGTTGTTTATGACGGGAGATCGGTTTCACTCTATATCGACAACGAAAAGGCGGCCGAACGGGAGCTCACAGGAAACATCCGTAATTTCCCTTTCCCTCTTAACGTGGGCAAAAATGCCGAGACCGACGGCCAACAGACCTCTGTTTACCTGTGTGATGCCGTCATCGATCAGCTTGCTGTTTTCCCAAAAACGGTTGATGTCGGCGATCTGTTTGCGGGAAAGCCGGAGTTGAAAAACAGCGCCGCTTTGTGGCTGGATTTCGAACAGGAGCAAAACGAAGGCGAGTTCTTCAGCTATGGGATCGGTGCGCGCAACTATGGAACTATATGGCCCGACCGGGTTCCGCAACCCGAAATGTGGCAAATGAAAAAGTCCGCCCAACCCATTTCCGTAAAGTGGAGCAATGCCGAAAAAATGGAAATAGAGGTGCTTAACAGAAACTTTTTTACAAACACGAACGCCTATGAAGCACGTTGGAATTTGGAAGAAAACGGTATCTCCATAGCTTCCGGTAAATTGGAGACCGATGTTGCTCCGGAAGCAAAGAAACTCTACGTTCTTCCTATCCAAAAGCCTCAGCTAAAACCGGGTGCAACCTATCTGGCAACAGTCAGTTTCCATTTAAGAGAAGCTGCAGAATGGGCGCCGCAGGGTTTTGAGGTGTGTTGGGACCAATTGGAACTGGCATGGAGCGTTCCTGCCGATAATAGGCCGGCACAGCATCGGACTACTCCTTTAAAAGTAACGGACAGCGAGCAACGGTTGACAGTATTGGGAGCAGATTTCGATTATACCTTTAATAAAGCCGACGGACAATTGTGCTCCATGAAATACATGGGTGCTGAATTACTGAAACAGGGTCCCCGATTCAATGTTTGGCGTGCCCCTCTGGCAAACGAAGTGGACGACTGGACACTTGGTGCAGTCTCTATATACCCGCAATCCGATGGCTACGGAAGGATGGTTGCCGCAGCATGGTACTCAATCGGTCTGGATAAAATGAGGCCAAGACTTGAATCATTTCAGGTTGAAAACAAGGCTGAAAATACAATAGTCACCGTTCGTGAAATCGTTCTTTTTGGCAATGCAGGCAATGGGGGTTTTGAAAATATAATGGTCTATACGATTTCGCCCGATGGTGAGATCAACTTGCATCATACAATCAATCCGAATGGAAGGATGCCCATGTATTTGCCGCGCATCGGAACAGAATGGATTCTCGATGACCAAATGCAAAACGTAGAATGGTTCGGACGCGGGCCTCAGGAGAATTATCCCGACCGCAAAACCGGCTACCGTATAGGACTTTACCATACGACTGTCGATGAGATGTTTGAACCCTATTTACTGCCTCAGGATTGCGGCCTGCGCACCGACAACAGTTATGTGCGACTGACAAACAGTGAAGGAATAGGAGTGGAGTTTTCATCGACGGAACCGTTCAATTTCAACTGCTACAACTACAGCACAGAGAATTTGTCCAAGGCAAAACACCCCTATCAATTGGTAAAATCCGATGGCGTAACATTCAATTTCGACTACCAAACCACCGGTGTAGGATGCACGGCAACAGGGGTGATCAACAGATATCAAACCTTACCTCAAGCAATAAAGTTTACAAGTTCAATCAAGCCACTCAAAATAAATAAGTAGATTAGCTGAAAATATCCACAATGAGTATAAATCTGTCCAACTTTCATAAGGTTGGCCATAAAAAACAATAATATGATTTGCTCTAAATTAAAATCGGCAACAAACAGACTGATTGTTGTTTTGTTGTTACTGTTTGCAGGCAGCATGACATTGTATGCGCAACAGGTCGCAAAGCAGACCAAAATATACCGTAATCTGGCCGAAACTGTTTTTTTAATTGAAGAGACCGGGTTTGACACCGAAGGGAACATACTCAGTATGATCTGTTATGATCTCGATGAGAATGGAAATAAAAAACCTTCAGAAAGAATCGAATATTCACGCTCTGTTGGAACTGAGACGACCGATTCAGTGTTGACCTATTACGTTTATAGAGATGGCGGTCGTCCCATACAGGATAAAATTGTCACATTTACCTTTGACAATAAGAGAGATTTGCTGATTACAGAGAGGACTCAACATGTCAATGAGTCAGTTGCGGTTTATCCGCCCGAACTGATCTCGGAATATTTTTACAACAGGCAAGGCAGAGTTGTAAAAGTAAAATCCGGACATTTTAGAAACAATAAACCGGAATACACTTACGTCAGTAAGATCTCATACAAGAATAACAACATATCAGAAAAATCAAACCATTATTCCTATGATAATGAGATAGGGCGCAAGCGGTTTCAGTTGCGGATCCCACGAATAAACCGTCAGCGTAATGTTCTATCAACAATTGATGCAAATGAGCGTCTTATATATAAAAAGGAGCATTGGATGCCAAAGACTGAATTTGAAGAAATTAGAGAGTCAAGATATGAATATGACGATAATGGCAACTTGATCTTGATAAAAACCGATTTTTACTCAAAGTCAAAAACGGGAGAAAAATATTTGCACAGTGAAATGGATGAACATTCTTACGAATCCGGCAAACTTAAAAGGATCATTCATTACAACTCAACCTCACCCGATGACAAAGCATATAATGGGAGCGAGGAATTCATTTATGAGTAATAAGATGCGCTTTACACATTATTTCGGACAGTATCAAATCGCCCAATGCAAACAAGAAGCTGATTACGAGCCGGCAAATATACTGCTGGAGAGGATTAAAATAGAGAAGAAATAATGGAAAACAAAATAGAAATTTTCAGAAGCAGTGACAATCAAATTGAATTGAAAGTTCAAATCGATAGTGATACTGTTTGGCTTAGTCGGTCTCAAATGTCTGAATTGTTCGGTCGTGACAGAACAGTTGTTTCACGCCATATAAGTAATATTTTTAAAGAAAACGAATTAGACAAAAGTGTGGTATGTGCAAAAATTGCACACACCACTCAACATGGAGCCATAAAAGGCAAAAAACAGGTTTCAGAAACCGAATTCTACAACCTCGATGTCATCATTTCTGTTGGTTATCGCGTTAAATCGCAACGAGGTACCCAATTCCGTCAGTGGGCAACCCAACGACTTAAAGATTATCTGGTGCAGGGCTACGCCATTAACGAAAAACGTCTGGCTCAAAAACAGCAGGAAGTTGAATACCTTAAAACAGGTATCCGCATTCTCAACCGTGCTATGGATGAACAAACGACCGCCGAAGAGTTTGAAATGCTTAAAGTTTTTGCCAAAGGTCTTTCGCTCCTTGACGATTACGACCACGAATTGCTCGACAAGAAAGGTATAACGCAGCAACAAACCATTTATCCATCGGTTGAAGAATACCTGAAAATGATTCAAGTCATGTATTCCGAATTTGATTCAGAACTGTTTGCAAAACCCAAGGATGAAAGCTTTCATAGTTCGGTAAATCAGATAAAACAGAGCTTTGGAGATACTGAGCTTTATCCTACCATAGAGGAAAAAGCTGCCAACCTATTGTATTTTATTACCAAAAACCATTCGTTTGTCGATGGCAACAAACGTATTGCCGCCGCATGTTTCCTCTATTTTATGGAACAAAACAAGGCATTGCTAAAACCGGATGGCACACCCATCATTGACAATGCAACACTCGCAGCCCTAACGCTTTTTATTGCCACTAGTAAGCCCGAAGAAGCAGAAATAGTGAAACAGTTGACAATAAGCATTTTAAACAGAAATAAATAATATTATGACAGATTCAGCAATTATTAAAAAATATGGAACCTTGCCAACATCTTGCGTGACGATGGTGTCAGCTATGGCGATTATTTGGAACAAATTACCTATTTGCTATTCCTAAATATGTATTTGCACAATATCTCGTACCAACATTCGTCATACGTTAAAGAAAAAGCCGATGAGTACGGCTTATTTGGCTGAGTTTGTAAAACTCTATAATCCGAAAATCTGCCTGACCCTGATATTTTGGCAGGCGAAATTATCGAAAATATTGAATTGTAACTTGAGAGTAAAGATGGAGATTATAATTAGAAGCGCCGTAGAAACGGATTATCCCCAGATAGTTGATTTGTTCAGAGAGTTTGCTGAATTTGAAAAATTGACTGAAAGAATGACCAATTCAGTTGACAGAATGATCAAGGAAAAGGAGTTTTTCAATTGCTTTGTAGCGGTGACAAGTGATAATAGAATCATAGGATATGCAACTTATTTTTTCTGCTATTACACGTGGACCGGTAAATCACTATATATGGATGATTTGTATGTACAGCAGGAATATAGGGCTAATGGAATTGGTACAAAACTTATAAACAGAGTGATTGAGTTTGCAAAAGAATCTAAATGTCACAAATTACGCTGGCAGGTTTCTAATTGGAATAAACCGGCAATTGATTTTTATAAAAGCATTGGAGCAGTTTTTGACAATATTGAACGAAATTGTGACCTGATGCTGGATTAACAGGTGTTTCTAAATCGCCGGGTGCATATCACCGAAATATCCATGAAACATTTTTACGACATTTAATTCGTCTTTATTTTTGTAAATATCTTCCAATATTTTACTAACTTGCGACTGTGTAAAGTGCACATCTTTAATTTTTTTTGAAGTTTGAAATCAAAGATAAAAAAATGCGCTTTACACAACTTTTTTGGACAGTATCTATAGATTGACAGGAAAATAATTCTAATCCGTTACAATGTATGTCACAAATGGTTTGGTATAAATAAATAAAAAAATCAGCGAAGAACTTACGATAAACATAACTAACCATTTCATTCTAATTTTTTGCTAATTTTGTGGGGATGGATAAATTGACCAAAGAGCAAAGAAAAAAGAATATGCAAGCCAATAAATCAACAGGGACAAAGCCTGAGATCATATTGGCTAAGACATTATTTGCTCGTGGACACAGGTATAGAAAGAATGATAAAACAGTTTACGGACGGCCCGATTTAACTTTCAAAAAAATAAAATTAGCCGTTTTCGTTGACGGAGAATTTTGGCATGGAAAAGATTGGCATGAGCGAAAGAAAGACCATAAAACTAACCGAGAATTTTGGATAAAAAAAATAGAACGCAATATAGAACGAGATAATGAAGTAAATGAAGAACTAAAAAAACAAGGTTGGACTGTTTTGCGTTTTTGGAGCAAAGAAATAGAGAAAAATTTACTATCTTGCGTTTTGAAAATTGAGAACGAAATAAAGGAACACAAAATGAATTTCAACGAAAAAATATCACTCGAAACATTTGGTGATAAAAAGTTTAGAATAAGATTATTAGAACCTGAAAACAACAATGAGGCGGTTTTAACGCACTATTTAAATAATAAGCAAAATGTATTGGCTAAATTTTATAAAAAGGGTGCTATTAATGTCACAAAGGAAATTTTAGAATACAAATATCCAAATGACGAAATAACAGAAAAGATTGCCGAAGAAGCTTTACAATACAGTATTTTTGAAACCTTTCAAATACCTTTTCCGCCAATAGAAAATCCAAAATTCAAATTTATTGACCTTTTTGCAGGTATTGGAGGATTTCGTTTGGCTTTACAAAATTTAGGCGGGAAGTGCGTTTTTACAAGCGAATGGGATAAAAATGCAAAAAAAACTTATAAAGCTAATTTTGGTGAAACGCCTTTTGGTGACATTACCAAGGAAACAACTAAATCATATATACCTGACAATTTTGATATTTTATGTGCAGGATTTCCATGTCAGGCTTTCTCCATTGCGGGCAAACGAGGTGGGTTTGAAGACACAAGAGGAACACTATTTTTCGATGTTGCCGAAATAATAAAACGCAAACAACCCAAAGCTTTTTTTTTAGAAAATGTAAAAGGTTTGTTTAACCACGATAAAGGTAAAACCCTTGAAACAATTCTTAATGTATTGAGGAATGATTTGGGATATTTTGTGCCTGATCCTCAGATTATTAATGCAAAAGATTTTGGTGTTCCTCAAAATCGAGAACGTATTTTTATCATAGGTTTTCACAGGGACACAAAAATAAATAAATTTGAATATCCAAAACCGACAAATCAAGAAACGAAATTTGCAGACGTTAAAGAGGAGATAGTTCCTGCAACAAAATATTTTCTTTCAACTCAGTATTTACAAACTTTACATAATCATAAAGCCCGACACGAAAGCAAAGGAAATGGCTTTGGTTTTGAAATTATTCCCGACAACGGAATAGCCAATGCAATCGTTGTAGGTGGAATGGGACGTGAGCGAAATTTAGTTTATGATAATCGATTAAAAAATTTTACACCAACAACACGTATAAAAGGTGAAGTAAATCGTGAAGGTATCCGAAAAATGACTCCAAGGGAATGGGCAAGATTACAGGGATTTCCTGATGATTTTATAATACCTGTTGCTGATGCTTCTGCTTACAAACAATTCGGGAATTCTGTTGCTGTTCCTGCAATTCAGGCAACAGCAAACGAAATATTAAAACTAATTCAAACTAATTCGAGTCAAAATGATAACAGGGAACAAAGGCGAATGGAGTGAGATTTATACACTTTTCAAAGTAATTTCGGATAAACAACTTTTTGCGGGCGACAGCAACTTAAATAAAATTGAAAATCTTATTTTTCCGATAATTAAAGTGCTTCGTGATGAAACAAACGGATCATTTGAATTTAGCTATGACAATAATTTGGTTATTATAAAAAATGGTCAGGAAGAAATACGTATTTCGATAAATGATTTTTATATCCAGTCACGTTTTTTACTGAATAAACTTAAAGAAAAAACGAGTGCAACATTCTCAATTCCTGAAGTAGAAGATTTTATGAATTCGTTCAACTGCCATTCCTTAAAAGCAAAATCTTCGCTTAAAAGTGATATTCGTATTGTTATTCATGATCAACGTACAGGTACTAATCCGGAACTAGGCTTCAGTATAAAATCACAACTCGGTGGTGCTTCAACTTTATTAAATGCAGGGAAAACAACAAATTTTATTTATAAAATTGAAGGTTTAAGATTAACTGATAATCAAATTAATGAAATTAACTCAATTAGCACAAAAAGTAAAATTGTGGACAGGGTTAAGATAATAAATGATCTTAATGGTGTTCTGCAATTTGTTAAACCCGAAAGTTCTGTTTTTGAAAATAACTTAATATTAATCGACAGTGATTTGCCAAAAATTGTTTCTGAGATTTTACTTTTGTTTTTCACTTCAAATTATTCTAAAATATCTGACTTGATAACAGAAATATCGAGGAATAATCCGCTCGGGTATAATTTAAATAATAATCATCCTTTTTATTCATATAAAATTAAACGTTTCCTTACCGATATTGCTTTGGGAATGATGCCGTCAAAAGTTTGGGGAGGTCAACTCGATGCAACGGGAGGATATTTGGTTGTAAAAGAAAACGGAGATATTCTGTGTTACCATATTTACAACCGAAATGAATTTGAGGATTATTTGTTTACAAACACAAAATTGGAAACTGCAAGTAGTACAAGGCATGAGTTTGGAAAAATTCATAAACGAGACGGACAGCTATATTTTAAACTTAATCTACAAATAAGGTTTTTATAGTATACGACAGATAGTACATCTCATATAAAATCTAAAAAATGTGATGTGAATCAATAATTTTAACTCAATTTATGTTTGAGAATTTATTGCAAAATTGTTTTAACTATATTACCCATACTCGATAAGCACCATCTTAACTTATTCCCAAATTTTTATCAGCTAGTTAAACAATTAAAACAAAGAAATGAATGAAAGTTTTTTTATTTTTGTAAAGTCTTAACATAATACAAACAAAATATGCGCTTTATGAGAAAAATATTATTGATTGCGGCAATTGTCGCTTTGGCGGGCACTTCTGCCATGTCGCAGGAGTTGACCAATTTTAATTTCAGAGGTCGCCAGCAGGTGGTTTCACCCGAACTGGATGGCGAAAAAGTTACATTCAGACTGAATGCCAACTATGCAACTGTGGTAAATCTTATGGGTAACTGGCTGCAGGGCGCTGTTCCAATGCAGAAAGGAACAGACGGTATCTGGTCGGTTACAGTCGATGCTCCATCGCCCGAAATCTATACTTATAATTTTGTGGTTGACGGCGTATCGGTCAATGACCCGCAAAACTTTATGGTGCAGCGTGACGGCACCCGTTATCTGAACATGCTGTTTGTTCCGGGCGAACGGAGTGAAAACTACTTCGAGGCCAATCAGCGCGGAACCGTATCGTACAAATGGTATGACAGCAAGATCCTTGAAATGAACCGCCGTCTTACCGTTTACACGCCTTACGGCTACGAAAAGAACACCAGGACGAAATATCCGGTTCTCTATCTGCTGCATGGCGCCGGCGGTGATGAAGAGGCATGGACATCGATGGGACGCACTGCCCAGATCCTTGACAATCTTATCGAGAAGGGACTTGCCGAGCCGATGATTGTGGTAATGCCCAACGGTAACCCCAACCAGCAGGCAGCCCAGACGTTGGGTCTTCCCACAAGCACTTTGAATTTCCGCGATCCTGCGCTCCAGAACGCTTATGTAAAGAGCCTTTGCGAGGAGATTGTACCTTTTATAGAGAAGGAGTATCGCGTATTGGCAAAACCCGAATCACGTGCCATTGCAGGTCTTTCAATGGGCGGCGGCCACACTATCACAGCGACCAATCTCTATCCTGAGATGTTCGACTGGATATGCCCGCTCTCTGCTGCCGGCAATTCCACTGTCGAGCAGATCAATGCTCTTAAAAAGGCCGGAGTCAGGCTCTATTTCCTGGCTTGCGGTACCGATGATTTCCTCTGGGAGGGCTCGGTCACACTCGACAAGACATTGACCGAATGCGGTCTTGATCATGTCTTCTTCAAGTCCGATGGCGGTCACGTCTGGGCTAACTGGAGATATTATCTGAACAGTTTTGCACCTCTGCTTTTCAAAAAAAAGTAAGAGCATTCTGCAATTTTTAGATTGCACCTCCATCCTGATTGTTACATAAAACAGGGTGGGGGTGTAATTTTTTGAACAGTATCTAAAAGTTAATCGGTAAGATCTTCAGAGCTCTCGCTGTAACTCTCGTGGAGCGACTTCCAGAGGCTGTTCTCCTTTAATGTGTCGGGAAACAGGTTGAGGTATTTTATTATCTCTTCGGGCTCAAGGTCTTCGTATGAAAGTTCCCTGAGGCAGTAGAGTCCGAATATGTTGTCCGTATTGGCATCGAGGTTTGAGGTCAGCAACAGGTTCCACTGTCTGTTTATCTCCTTTTCGAAATTGTCCATTGAATTGGCTTTGTTCAAAGCGTACTCCTTTACCATGTCAATCGAGCGCTTTTCAAGTGCAGCCAAACGGTTGTTCAATGTGCTGCCCTCCATAATATATACTTCGGTGTCGTAAAGTCTGGACATGGCCAACTGCCCCGGTTCAAGAATGAATTCGCATTCAAATTCGGCCATAGAGCGATCGGGCGCGGTACATATATAGGCAATTGTCGGGCTGTCAACCGTTCCGTTAAATATGAAAGCTCCGTCTGTTATCTGTATTGAGTCAACGGCTTCATTGCCGCTTACCAGCCATACCATAGGCTCGTTGCACTCTTCAAAACTACCTTTTATAGTGTAAATGTTCTTGTTCACGCTGCAACCTGTAACTGTCAATAGGGCTAAAATAACTGCTAAACGTGATTTCATCTTTTTCCCGAAGTATATTATGAATGGCAAAGGTAACATTATTTTCAAAACAGTTCATTCGGGAAATCAAGCTCTTTCGCTCTCTTTTCAGGATGGGTCGAAATTGATACCGTATTTCATATTTATTATTAATTCAATGTAATTCCTTATCTTTGCGGTCAATAGTTAAATTTCGACTAAATAATTCATAGCATTTGCTAAAAAAATATATCATAAATATGAAAAAATATCCGCATTATTTGGAAAGGCTGCAAGCCGCTACACGTAAGTTTTGGGAGAAACCCGCTTTGAACAATATAGGCGGTGAAACATTCACTTATGAACAGATGGCTCGTACCATTGCCCATTTTCACGTTTTGTTCGAGAATTCAGGTATCAAGAAAGGCGATAAAATTGCCTTATGTGCACAGAATGGCGCCCGGTGGGGTTTCGCATACCTTGCCGTAAACACTTACGAAACCATCATTGTTCCCATTCTGGCTGATTTCAAACCGGATAGCGTCATGGGACTTGTCAACCATTCCGATAGTATTGCCCTGTTTACCGACTCGGACAAATGGTCCAAGATGGATATTGCCAAAATGCCCAAGGTCCGTTTCGTTTTGGATATCAATACGCTTCAACTGCTCTTTTGCAATGACAAAAAGGTTTCAAAAGCATTCGAAAATTTAGATAAGCTCTTTGATAAAAAGTATCCCGACGGATTCGGTCCCGATGATGTTGTCTATCCCACTGATAACTGGGATGACCTTTCGACCATAAATTATACATCGGGTTCGACAGGCGACCCCAAGGGAGTTATGCTTACATATCGTAACTTCTCGGCCACAGTGGATTACAGTCAGCGGTTTATGCCGGCAGGCGATAAGATCATCTCCATGCTCCCCATGGCTCACATGTACGGACTGGTGATTGAATATCTCTATCCGATTTGTAACGGCACTTCGATATACTGGCTGGGTAAAGCGCCTACGCCGACAATACTTTTAAAGGCATTTGCCGATATCAGACCCTACCTGCTCATAACCGTTCCCCTGGTTATAGAAAAGATTTACAAGGCCAAAATTAAGCCGATAATTGAAAAACCGGCCGTAAAGGCGGCTCTGAAAGTACCGGGACTTAACAACATCATATATAGTAAGATACGTAAGGGTCTGCTAGAGGCTTTCGGAGGTAAGGTACAAGAGTTTGTAATGGGAGGCGCACCCCTTAATCCCGAAGTAGAGAAGATCCTGAAGAAGATTAAGTTCCCGTATGTGGTAGGCTACGGAATGACCGAGGCCTGCCCGCTCATGTCTTACGAGGCATGGACCAAGTATGTACCCGGTTCGTGTGGAAAAGCTATCGATATGTGCGAGATCCGTATAGATTCCGATGACCCGCAAAATGTAGTGGGCGAGATCCAGGCCCGTGGCGAAAACATCACCATAGGTTACTATAACAATCCCGAAGCTACTGCCAATGCCTTTACTGAGGACGGCTGGCTCAAGACCGGCGACCTTGGAATAATGGACGCCGAGGGCAATATTTTCATTCGCGGCCGTTCGAAAAACATGATACTCGGACCTTCGGGGCAGAATATCTATCCCGAGGAGATTGAGGCTGTGGTCAACAATCAGGACTATGTGGTGGAATCGGTTGTCGTTGATCGCGGCGGTAAGCTTGTTGCACTGGTATTTCTGGATGAACAGGCAATTGCTACGGCTCTTCTTGATGCCGAGACCAAACACTCCATACCCGAGAAGATACGTCTCTCATCGAACCGTCAACTTCCCTCTTTCAGCCAGATACATAAGGTTATTGTTCAGGATGTACCGTTTGAGAAGACACCCAAAATGTCAATCCGCCGTTTCCTCTACACATAAGTGCTATTTGTAAGTTTGGTGTTAGATTGATTGGTTCAAGTGTTCCGGGTGTACATTGAAAGGAGATCTCCTTTCTCAATGTATCCGTGGAAAATCTGTTATGAATAAATTTTAAATGAGAGGATTTATGTTTCCGGCTTTGGCCGCTGCATTTGCTGTGCTCTTTTGTACGCCCGCCTTTGCCTCTGACGGTGATGTTGTTGCAGTAAGTTTAACCGATGACAGTGATTACTCTATTGGTTTGAGCGATGTCGATATAGTGGGTTCGCGTGTGCCGCTGGCCGAAGTCCAGGCTCCCAGAATGGTGACGCTCATGACTCAGGATGAGATTGAGGCCGCATCGGTCCACACCATTAACGATTTGCTGGAATATATTGTGGGTGTTGATGTGCGTCAGCGCGGCGCAATGGGTGTACAAACCGATATCTCCATGCGCGGAGGTACTTTTGACCAGATCACGCTGCTGCTTAACGGGGTAAACATCTCATCGCCTCATACGGGTCATCTTTCGGCCGATTTCCCTGTCGGCGTCCATGACATTGAGCGGATTGAGGTGATAGAAGGACCCTCTGCCCGTGTTTTCGGTACGAGCGCATTTACCGGTGTCATCAACATCGTCACAAAGAAGAGTTATACAAACAACGGTCTGGCACATCTCTACGGCGGTCAGTTCGGTACGGCGGGAGCAGATCTCGGTCTGGAAAGGATGGGCCGAAGAAATACAATTTCCAACCGTATTTCAACCGGTCTGAGCCGAAGCGACGGAGCCACACCGAACAGTGATTTCGGCAATTTGCGGGCTTTCTGGAACTCTTCGATACGTCAGGATAATGTTAAGTTTGATATGCAGGCAGGTTACAGTTACCGTCAATTCGGCGCCAACACTTTTTACGGAGCCGCAAGCAGCGACCAATGGGAGAGCAACGAGCGTATTATGGCTGCGGTGACATCGGGTTTTACGGCAGGGCAGCTCTATATTGCCCCGTCGGTCTCATGGAACCGCTGGTATGACCATTATCAGTGGCACAAGGGGAGTCCTGCGGGTGAAAACTATCATCAGGTTGACACATGGGCGGCCTCGGTCAACAGTTGGCTGGAGAGTGCGATTGGAAAGACATCGCTCGGTGTGGAGATGCGTACCGATATGATACGCTCCACCAAACTGGGCTATCCGCTGGCTGCAGACCGTTATTACCGCATAGGCGGTATTGACGGAGTTGATTCTTTGCGATACCGTTTTGCCGCCGACCGGACCGATCTGTCGGCTTTCCTTGAACATAATGTGCTGCTTAGGGAGTGGACCATCTCGCTTGGACTGCTGGCCAATATGAACACATCATTGGATTACAAATGGAGACTCTATCCGGGTATCGACATATCCTACAGGCCGTTTGGCAATACTGCGATTTTCATGTCGTGGAATAAGGCGCTGCGCATGCCCACATTTACAGATCTCTTCTATTCCGGCACGAACATTGAAGGAAACAGCAATCTGAAACCGGAAAAGACCAATGATTTTAATCTGGGACTGCGTTACCGTACCGGCGGAGCCAATATTCAGGCACAGGGGTTTCATAGCCGCCGCACGGATATGATTGACTGGGTCATTTATGAATCCGAACCGGATGGCAAGACATTCCGTTCGGGCAACTTCTCAATCGACTGTATAGGTTTTGAATTGGACGCTGCGGTCTCTCCCTCTTACTATTTCGGCTCACTCGGTTTCATCAACAGGCTGAGTGCACAATATGCATACATAAGTCAGGAACAAAAATATGATGTCCCGATTAAGGCCAGCAAGTATGCCATGGAATATCTTCGCCATAAGGTGGTCCTGCAGGCCGATATTTCCGTTACCCGCAAGCTCTCCGTTTCGGCTGCATGGCGGTGGCAGGAGCGTACGGGGCAGAACAACGAACCGTATTCACTGCTTGACGGCCGTATAGCCTGGACCGAACGCCGTTGGAATGCCTATTTGACCTGTTCAAACATATTGGACAGGGAGTACAGGGATTACTCGTTTATAGAACAGCCCGGCCGCTGGATCCTGGCCGGCGCCCTCTTTTATTGGTAGGTTTAACAGTCAATAGAGGGCTCTAAATTTTTTACGTGATTCCCGTTACGGCAGGTCAGCCTGTTACGGCAGGTCAGCCTGTTACGGCAGGTCAGCCTGTTACAGCAGGTCAGCCTGTTACAGCAGGTCAGCCTGTTACAGCAGGTCAGCCTGTTACAGCAGGTCAGCCTGTTACAGCAGGTCAGCCAGTTCAAGTATGAGCCTTTCGGTATCGTGCCATCCCAGACAGGGGTCTGTTATGGATTTGCCGTAAATGCCTTCGTCGGGACCTTGCGCGCCCTCCTCAATGTAGGACTCGATCATAAGTCCTCTCACTATCCGTTTAATTGAACTGTCCGAACTTATGCTGTGCAGGACCTCCTTGGCTATACGTATCTGCTCCTTGAATTTCTTGCCCGAATTGGAATGGTTGCAGTCCACAATGACAGCGGGGTTATGCAGAGTAGGGGATTCATCGTAAAGGTCAACCAGCCGTTTCAGATCCTCGTAATGGTAGTTGGGATGGCTTGTGCCGTGGTTGTCAACATATCCCCGCAGTATGGCATGGGTAAAGGGGTTTCCCTTGCTCTCTACCTCCCAGTCGCGGTAGATGAAGGTGTGGCCGCTCTGTGCGGCACGTATGGAGTTCATCATAACCGACATATCGCCGCTGGTGGGGTTCTTCATACCAACCGGAATGTCAAGGCCGCTGGCCGTGAGACGGTGCTGCTGGTCCTCGACGCTTCGGGCGCCTACCGCCACGTACGATAGCAGGTCCGAGAGGAATTGGTGGTTTTCGGGATAGAGCATCTCATCGGCACATGAGAATCCGGTCTCAGTAAGCGCTTTCAGGTGCAGCTTACGAATGGCTATAAGACCTTTCAGAATATCGGGGCTTGCCAGCGGATTGGGCTGGTGGAGCATTCCCTTGTAACCGGCTCCGGTGGTTCGCGGCTTGTTGGTATATATGCGGGGTATTATGATTATCTTCTCCTCAACCTTCTCCTGGAGAGGTCTGAGACGGCTTATATAATCAACCACAGAATCCTCGCGGTCAGCCGAACAGGGACCAATTACCAGGATCAGTTTGTCCGATTTGCCGCTGAACGCCTCTTTGATGTTGCGGTCATTCTTTTTCTTTGCGTCAATGCCCTGTGAGGTGGCAGGATACATCTCCTTAACCTCCTGAGGATTGAAAAGCTGACGCTTAAATGTCATATTCATGATTATTCACTTTTTTTGTCAAAACATATTCTTCTTTCGGTAGATTTGCGCATCATCTGCCGTAAAACCTCTTCGTCGCCGTTTTGGACGGCATCCCTTATCTTTTCGAACTGCCCGATAAAGAGGTTCATCTCGCCGAGCAGGGCATCTTTGTTCATAAGGAACAGTTCGCTCCACATACTGTCGTTGATGCGGGCTATACGGGTCAGGTCGCGGAATGAGTCACCGGTATATTCTGCCAGATGCTCGGTCTCATGGCAATTCATAAGAGTTATGGCTATGCAGTGAGTGAGCTGGCTCAGGAAGCCTATGATCTTATCATGTTTTTCGGGAGTCAGACGGGAGATTTTGGCAAATCCCAGAATTTTACCTATCGATTCGCAAATCCCGATGGCTTCGGGACTGTTTGCGGGGGTGGGGGTCACTATGTAATTGGCTCCAACCAGTATATCGGCACTCGCATTTTTTACTCCGTAAACCTCGCGTCCTGCCATGGGATGTGCTCCGATAAACTCGATATCCTTTCGGAGCATCTTTTGGATCTCATATACAACCGAACATTTGACTCCGGTAACATCGGTCAGCAGGGCGCCGGATTTTATATTGTGCTGATGCTCTTCTATCCATGCAAGCATCGTCTTAGGATAGAGGGAGAATATTATCAAATCAAACTGTGATACATAATCCTTTGTCACGCGGGTTGTGCCGCTCTCTATGAGACCGTTTTCAAGCGCGTAATCAATCGATTCCTGCGACCTTGTTATGGCTCCGACATAAAATCCTGCCCTGCGGAACCCCTGCGCATAGCTGCCGCCTATGAGTCCCAATCCGACAATCAGTATTTTTTTATCCTTGTCAAGCATAATTTTCGACTTTTATTCCCGTCTTTTCAAGTTTTTCAAAGAATGAGGGGAAACTTTTATTTACTGCCTCAGAGCCCTCAATACTGCCGCCGAAAGCCGTCAGCAGAACGGCGAGAGACATTACTATTCTGTGGTCATTATGGCCGTGCAGCGGCTCTGCAGGCTTGTGCAGCCGGCATTTTTTTATCTCTACATGGTTTTCGCCGACCTGTGACTCAACCCCGAACTTGGAGAGTTCAAAGAGCATATCCTTTACCCGGTCGCTCTCTTTGATTGCAAGCCTGCGTGTGCCCGTTATGGCGGCGCCGTTAAGATAGGCTGCCATAGCGAACAATATGGGACCTAGGTCTATCTGGTCCGATATGTCTATTTGCGGTGTTCCCTCCTTCAATTTCCTAAAGAACTCTGCGTAACGGCGGTCACCCTGAATTGATTCATCGGAAAGGCCTTCAATTGTTACATTTCCTCCCATAAGGTTCAGGGCGGCAAAGAATGCGGCGTTGGAGTAGTCGCCCTCGACGCGTGAATCGACGGCCATATATTTTTGCTTACCCCGTATGGCAATGGAGTTCTCCGTGTAGCCCGATAAGCAGATACCGTACTGTTTCAGCGTCCGGAGCGTCATCTCAATGTACATACGGCTTTCGGTCCTGCCTTCCAACTTTATGGAACTTTGGCCCTCAATCAGGGGCATGGCATAGAGAAGACCTGAAATGAACTGGCTGCTTACCGTAGCATCGACACGGAATGTTCCGGATTTAAGTTTTCCGCTTATCCCGATTGAGTCGGTGCCGTAATTGAAAATGACTCCCTGTTCCCTGAACAGATCTTCGTAAATTTTTATGCCGCGCTCTATAAGTCTGGGAGTGCCTTTAAACAGAAAGCTGCCTCCCAAAGCAAGCGCTATAGGGATAAAGAAGCGCAGCGTGGTGCCGCTCTCCCTGCAGGGCATCACGATTTCACCTGCTCTGCCGGCATTTTCTGTGGAGGTGTTTGCTCTGTCGGCGTTCAATGTTCCGGCGTTTGTTTTGTTGGCGTTTCCAGGGCCGGCATTCGTTGTGACGGGGTTACCTGATTCAAATGTTATTGTGCCGTCAGAGAGCCGGAAACGACGACCCAGAGCCTTCAGACACTCCAGGGTTGCCGTTATGTCATCGGACAGTTCCAAATTGCTTACCTGACACTCTTCGCCCGACAGAGCAGCCGCTATAAGCTGTCTGTGAGCAAAGCTCTTAGAGGGCGGGGCGGTTATAACCCCGTGCGCCGTTCCTTTATGGATGGTGGTTATCATCTGAACTCTTATGTGCGGTGCCGGTTATTTTAACTCTCTATCCGGCATTAACCGGTCGGTTCCGTATCTTAATGCCAGCATGTCACACATAACGATGGCGGTAAGACTGCTTACCACAATACAGATTCTCCTTATTATGGCAGGGTCATGACGGCCTTTTAGCTCCAGAATTTCATTTTCGCCTGTTGTCAGATTGACGGTACGCTGGCTCTGCGATATGGATGGTGTGGGTTTGACGGCCAGATTGAACAATATGGGCATACCGTTTGACAGTCCGCCGTTTATGCCGCCGTTGTTGTTGCTCAATGTCTTTATGATACCGTTTTCGGAATGGAGCTGGTCATTAACCTGTGAGCCGTATGCTGCTCCGAAGCCGAACCCTTTCCCAAATTCGATCCCTTTTACTCCGCCTATGGCAAACATGGCTTTTGACAGGACTCCCTCAAGAGAGTCGAACCAGGGCTCGCCTATGCCGCACATGAGGCCTGTGACGGCGGTCTGTACTATGCCGCCTACGGAATCGTTTTTTGAACGGGCTTCGAGAATTACATCGGTCATGGCTTGCTCAACATCGGCTATCACAGGAAAATCCCTAGAGTTTACAATATCGAGTTCTGTGGAAAAATTGCTGAAATCACGGTCTCTGACATGACCGCACTGTAATATGTGGGTTGCAATTTTTATCCCTTTGCTCTCCAGTATCTGTAACGCAATGGCTCCGGCGGCGACAATGCCGGCCGTGACGCGTCCGCTGAAATGGCCGCCTCCGCGGTAGTCCTCGAAACCGTGATATCTTATATGGGCTGCATAATCGGCATGTGAAGGTCTGGCAAGACCGGCCGTCTTTTCGTAATCGGAACTGCGGACATTTTCGTTTGGAATGAGAATACATAACGGAGCGCCGGTTGTGTAACCGTTGAACACTCCGCTTGCAATGGTGAATTTGTCCTCTTCCACCCGTGCTGTGTCAGTCTTTCCCTGCGGTCTCCGTTTTGCAAGCTGAGCGGCTATGAATGACTCGTCAACCTTAATTCCGGGCGGAAGTCCGTCAAGCAGCGCTCCTATCATGGGGCCGTGTGATTCCCCGAATAGGGTCAGGATTAGGCTTGTTCCTATACTGTTCTTCATAATTCTTTGTTTTTAAGGCAGTTACCCAGTTCATGCAGATTCATTTTTCTAAAACTGCAGCTTCCTATCTTTTCGACATGGACTGTGGTAACGGTGCTCTCCTCTCTCTTTTTGTCATGTCTGATAAGCGAAAGCAGAGCATCGGTATCCATGTTGCATGTGGTGGGTAAACCGTATTTTGTCAGTACCCGGCGTATCCTTTCACGGGCTTCGCCATCGGACATATAGATCATCCCTATGGCTACACATTCTCCGTGCAGGAGCTCTCCGCCCGATAACGATTCTATTGCATGGCCTATGGTGTGACCAAAATTAAGTAGTTTTCTGATGCCTTTTTCATCGGGGTCCTCCTCTACGACTTTTTTCTTGATATTGACAGCCCGTGCAATGATAGTGTCTATATTACCCCGCAGATCATCGGTCGATTCTATCAGCTCAAAAAGCCCGCTGTCGCTTGTGGAGGCCATTTTTATGGCCTCTGCCAGCCCCTCATGCAGCAACCGGCGGTCAAGAGTCTCCAGCGTATCGGGATCGATAATGACCGCTTTTGGATGGTGGAATGTGCCTACGGAGTTTTTTATTCCGCCAAAGTCTATTCCGGTCTTTCCGCCGACCGATGAATCCACCTGTGCAAGCAGGGTGGTGGGTATATTGAAGAAATCTATGCCGCGCATGTAGCACGATGCGGCAAATCCCGCCATGTCGCCTGTAACACCGCCTCCAAGCGCAATGACTGCATCTTTTCGGGTGAATCCGTACTCAAGCAGTTTTTCAAGAATAGCCTTGAAATTGTCTATATTCTTGTTTTTCTCCCCCTGTGGGAATGTAAAAAGCCTGCTATGCGGACACTGGGCAATAAGTCGCCGGATATAGTCCGCAGGAATACCGTCATCGGTCACGACCATAATATTCCTGTCAACATTGAGCCGGTTGCCTATGCAGCCTAATGCTCCACGCCTTATTACAATGTCGTAATCGATTGTTCCTGAATGAAAATGCTCTATCATAAGCGGCCTCTGTCCGGATCAGTAAGTACCCAGTAATTTGAGCTTGTCACATACGGTTCCAAGCTGCCGGAGAAGGTCATCGCCCTCTTCGGACTTGATATTTCCCTCAAGCTCAATATAGAAGTAGTAATTCCACAGCAACCCCTTCAAAGGACGGCTGTGGAGGCTGCTCATATTGAATCCGAGTGAACCTATTATATTCAGTGTCTTTGCAAGCGCGCCGGCTTCGTTTGGAACCGTGAACATAAGCACAAAGTGCTCATACTTGCGTCCCTTGCGTATGGAGTCGTTTCTCGTTCTGGAGAAGGTTGCAAAACGGGTCGTGTTGTTGTCCGAAGAGTTGATATGTTTCTCCAGAATCTCAAGTCCATACAGCCGCGCCGTCTCTTCCGATGCTATGGCGCCTATGCTCATGTCACGGCTCTCGGCCACATATTTGGCGGCCATGGCAGTGTTGGCGGTCTGTTTCTGCTCAAATCCGCAGCTCTGAATATATTTCGAGCATTGTGCAAGGGCATTGGGATGGCTTGCCACAGTTTTGATGTTCTTTTTCTCGGCGCCCTTCAAACCCAGCAGATTCTGGGTGACACTCAGGTCGGTCATCATGTTGATATAGAGACTGCCCGAGAATGCCAGATCCATCACATTGTCTATGTCGCCGGCAAAACTGTTCTCAATCGGAAGTATCACCGCATCGACAAACCCCTCTTCGCATGCCCGGTAGGCGGTCTCAAAGTCAGGGTAGGAGATCAGTTCGGCAGTAGGATAGGCTTTTTTGGCGGCCAGGTAAGCAAAAGCTCCCGGCACGCCGTTATAGCCTATTTTCATACCCTTGAGAAGCCTGTTCTGATAGTCTTTAGACAGGTCCATGACCTTTTTTATAAAGGGAATGTAGTAGTCCTGCATGGCAGGGTCATCCACCAGTTGCCGCTTCCTCTCTATAATATCCGATTCGGCTGCTTCATCATGTACCTGCAATCCGTTATTCTTTTTGTATTGGGCAATGATCTCGGCCTGTCTCATTCTTTCGGTGAACAGTTTCGCCATATCAGTGTCAATGGCGCTGATCCTCTCTCTTGCCTGGTCCAAATCATTCATATTTTTACGATTTCAAGGTAGTTTATAAAACGTAATATGGTATTCCAATACAAAAGTATATATTTTCGGTTGATTAACTCCTTTCAGTTGCCTACTTGATGTAGATTTCCGCTACGGTATTCTCGGGCAGCAAAAGAGGTTTGACCGCCCATTTGGCTGCCTTGCCCTTGAATTGTGCCGTTGCACGTACATCGGTGGCGCTTGCGGCAAATTTCACCGTATAGCTGCCGGCTGCCGTTTGCCACTCGGAAGCAGTTTCGTTGAAGCTGGCTAGCGTGTAGGCATCGACCGTGAAGGTAAGAGTCTCGCTTTCACCGGGTTGCAACAGACGTGTCTTACCGAATGCTTTTAGCTCTGATTCGGGTTTTACCAGACCGCCCTCGGGCGCTGAAACGTAAATCTGAACGGCCTCTTTGCCTGCAACACTGCCGGTGTTTTTGACCGTTATTGAGGCTTCAAATCCGCCGTTTTTAGCCTTTACCGATGGTTTGCTGTATGCGAATGTGGTGTAGCTCAGACCGTAACCGAAGGGGTAGGAGACCTCGGCTCCTGCCGTATTGAAATAGCGATAGCCTACCCATATTCCTTCGGCATAGTTGGTGTAGTCAATGTTTCTGGCACCCCCCGCAGCTGCTCCCGTCGCATTCCTGCCGCCGAATCCTGCGGTCTGACGCGCCTGCTGCCCGGTGTAGGGGAAGTTGGCCGATGAGGGGATATCAAGATATGACAAGGGGAATGTCATTGACAACTTGCCTGACGGATTTGATTTGCCGACAATGACATCGGCGACAGAATTACCCACCTCCTGTCCGGGAGTCCAAGCCAGCAGGATTGCATCGGGCTGAGCCTTCCATGAGGCAGTCTCTATAACGCCGCCTATGTTGAGTACCACAGCAACCTTTTTGCCTGCCTCGTGGAATGTGTTGCAGACATCGCGAAGCAGCGCCCGCTCAATATCGGTAAGGTCAAAATCGTTATCCATACGGCGGTCGTCGCCCTCGCCGGCGTTGCGGCCTATAACCACTATTGCAACGTCATTGCGCTGTGCACATGCCTGTATGGCAGCATGACTTACAGCGACCTCGGGTAACACAGCCTCACCCAGAAGTATGTTGCGCGACTGTCCGGCGCCAAGGGCATTGACGCTGGCTGCATATTCACGGTGTTTTGCATAGAAATCGGCCAGTCTCTCATCGAGTGTGAAACCGGCTCCCTGCAGACTTTCGCTTATGTTCCGGATGTATGCCTTGTTTACGTTACCCGAACCTGTACCGCCCGCTATGGACTTATAGGCAGTGAGTCCGAACAGAGCTACAGTGCCTTTGCCCTCTATGGGGAGCATGTTGCTATTGTTCTTAAGCAGCACCATACCCTCGGTTGCTGCAGTGCGTACCAACTCGGCATGACCTGCCAGATCGGGCTTGTTGGAAAATTTGTACCCTTTGAACTTGGGGGTCTTCACGATATACTCAAGCATACGCTTCACGTTGCGATCCAAATCGGCAATATCGAGAGATCCGTCGTTTACGGCATTGATAACACGTTCCGTTTCGGAAGTGCTGCCAGGCTCCATCAGGTCGTTACCGGCCTTTACGGCATTGACCGTGCCGGCCTTGTTGCCCCAGTCGGTCATAACGATACCGTCAAAACCCCATTCGTCACGCAGAATTCCGGTCAGCAGATCATGGCTTTGCTGCGCGTAAGTGCCGTTAATCTTGTTATATGATGACATCACCGTCCATGGTTTTGCCTCCCGGACAGCAATCTCAAAATTCTTCAGATAGAGCTCCCTCAGCGCCCGCGGATTGAGACGCGAATCGTTCTCACTGCGGTTTATCTCCTGATTGTTTGCGGCATAATGTTTCAATGAAACGCCAACGTCGTTTTTCTGTATGCCTTTTACGTATGCAGCCGCTATCTTACCGCTCAGGAGCGGATCTTCACTGAAATATTCAAAGTTACGGCCGCATAGCGGATTCCTATGCAGGTTCATGCCCGGCGCAAGCAGCACGTCAACGCCGTACTCGCGAACCTCTTCGCCCATTGTTGCTATGAGTTCTTCTACCAGTGCGGTGTTCCAGGTACAGGCAAGCACCGTACCTACGGGATAACCTGTGCAGTAGTAGGTCTGCTCATCACCCCTGCGGATAGGCTCGATGCGAAGTCCGGCAGGACCGTCGGCCAAAACCGTTCTGGGTATTCCCAGTCTGGCGATAGCCTGTGTGGTACCTGCGGCTCCGGGTACGGTAGTAACATCCGATGCCGTCATTGAGCCGGCATTCATGCTTCCCCATCCGCCGCCGGTGATAAGTGTCGCTTTCTCTTCAAGTGTCATAGCCTTGAGAACTTCGTCTATATTGTCAGTCCCTAGTCTGGGCTGAGCCAAGACGGTTACCGCTCCGATAACCGCCAAAATAAATATGGATAATCTCTTCATTTGGATAATATTTAAATATTTGATTACTAATAATGCAAATTTAACGTTCTTTACCAAACAATCATAAAAACCGGTGAAAATTATTCTTCGGATTTCAATATCGGGAATCTGTTGTAACTTTGCTCCAAACATATTGTAACTCTAAATGATAAAAACGATTGTATTTGATTTCGGCAATGTGCTGATTGATTGGAGTCCCTATTATCTCTATTCACCCTATTTCCGCAATGAAGAGACCTGCCGTTACTTTGTAGAGAATGTTATAGACCGGAAGTGGTTCACTCAAATAGACAAGGGCAGGCCGATGGATGTGTGTACGGCCGAACTCATAGATGCTTATCCTGAGTATGCCCAGCCCATTAGCTTTTTCCGCGACCGCTGGTTTGAGATGTGTCATGGCCAGATTGAAGGGATGCAGGAGCTTGTAGAAGAGCTGAAAGGGAGAGGATATGGAATTTACGGTCTTAGCAACTGGCCTGCCGAAACTTTCCCCGGAGCTCTGGAACGTTTCCCCGTACTGGGACTCATGGAAGGATACGTAGTTTCCAGTTATGTCAATCTTGTAAAACCCGATATAGCCATCTACAAATTGCTTATAGAGAGGTTCGGATTGAACCCTTCCGAGTCTCTTTTCATAGATGACCGCGAAGAAAATGTGGAAGGCGCCCGGAAGGCAGGCATGAAAGGCCTGAAATTTGAAGGAATAGAAGCCTTAAAAAAATCACTCAAAACCATTTTATAATAGGACTGAATCGCCTTAAACCTTAGCCGTTTTGTTCAGTCAAATAGTAGAGTATGAAAAAAAGTGCGACTGTAAGTCTATTGCTGACCCTTTTATTAATGGTTTGCGTTAATATTAAGGCGCAGGATTCCGATTTTTTTAGCGTAGAATCATCGGGATATCAAGATCTGGACGTTGGACTGCCGGCATATAATGAAAGAACCATAGGTCAACCGGGAGCTGCTATAAACATTGGAATGCCGGAATCGGGTTACGGTTCGCTCTATTTGGAATCGGACCCTCCCGGAGCCAATGTCTTTATTGATGATATTCTGCAAGGAGTCACCCCGTTGCTCATAACCGATGTACTCGACGGCGTATATAGCATCCGTTTCGAAAAGGAGGGCTATCTGAACCACTATAACACTGTCGAGGTAGCCGCAAAACTTACGGCAAAAGTCACTGCAAATATGCTGCCCCGCGAAAAGACATGGTTCATGCCCGACGAACTCTACACCACACTCATATACGAATACAGCGCTATAAACAACAACAATTGGGCTGTGGGCAACTCATGGGGCGTTTTTTTTAAGAATTTTAATCTGGAACAGACCATCACTGTCCATATCGGCATGCGAAATTCAATCGGATTCGAAGGCGCTTTCGGTTACGGCTTCATAATTGCCGACCGTTTCAGACTTACTCCGCAGATAGCCTATTCCGGTATCAACATCAACGATATCAGGAACGACAAGGACTATTGGATCGGTTATCTCAGAGGCGCCCTGAATCTTAAGGCAGCCATAACTGAGCAGTATGCCCTCTACGGTTCCATCATATATGACAAAAGCGGCCCCGGATTCAGGATCGGAGCCCTTTTCTATGTCAATTGATTCTACTGTTTGCTCTCTTTTAACCGCTAACTAACTTTAATAGTCAGCTCCATTTCGGTTACTACTTTTCGGTTATAACTATTTGGTAACCACATTTTGGTAACAGTATTTCAATTATCACATATCAATCTCTGCTTATATAGTGCAGATAGGCCAGCAGCGCCATTTTGCCGCGCATTGTTTCGCGGGGCGTAAATTCACTGTTCACCCACAAGTAACGCTGGTTGAAGAACGACTCCTGATGCGGCCATCCGCCGTTGTTCCAATCCGGATAACAGCGGGCAAGTAGGATGCGGGCATCGCCTCCGTCGCCGCGTGACCAGGTTTCGGTGCCGTTGAACGGGGTTTGTCCGGGATGTGAGCCGGGAATGCCATCATTCCGTCCAGTGGTGTAGCAGTCCACGATATGCCGCTCTCCGAGTCCGGTCATCTCGACAGTATTGGAGGGATTGCGGCCAAGTCCCCAATCGGCTTCAATATGCATGGCACGCTCCAACTGCTGTCTGCGGGGAGTATCGGTTGCAATGTAATGGGCCATCATCACTAGTTGCAGGTTTTGCGATACCTGCCAGCGGCTGTCATTGGCGCTGCGGCGTGAAGGGCGCGTCTCTATCAGATTGACATTGTTTGCATCGGCCTGGGCATTGACGGCAGCCTTGATGTTGGCGTAGAGTTCCGGATAGTGACGTTCGTGCGGACATACCAGATAGGCGGCTGTACCCCATATCTGATAGTAGCGGGCGGCTCCTTTGTCGAATATCTTCGATGTAGGCTCCGTGACACGGCTTTCGGCAGCCATTATATCCTCCCAATTGCGTTCTCCCGTAATGTTATAGAGGTATGCGGCAGCCAGATGGCGGAAATCACGGCCGCGCATGCTTGCGCTGCCTATATCCTGAGTGTCGTCAAGCTGTCGGTTCTCCTGCTTTTCCGCAAAACGGAACGCCTTGACGGCCTCATCGCGGTAATATGCCGACAGGCTGTCATTGTCAGCCAGATGGAATGCGTATGATATGACGGCGCAATTGGCAGCGTTTGCCCATGCTGCCATTGTGGTACAACCTGCCTGGAACATAATGGTCCACTCTCTGGAGGGGTTGGTAACACCCTGTGAATAAGCCTCTCCGTCACGTATGCTCAGGAAAAAATCCACCTCGTTGCGGGCCTCGTCAATAAGGTCGGGGATCCCGTTTCCGCTCTCCCTTATACCGAGATCATCGTCGTCCAGTTTGCCGCCTGAAAGTATGAAGGGGAGCAACTGGTCATAAATGTTCCCTACATGAGCCAGATGGCGGTCCCAGTCAAAGGCATCGGAGTGGCCGCCTTTGACTTCGGTATTGACCGGATTGCCGGGAAGACGGTGATTCCAGAAGTGCGAACTCAGGGCCGGTTTGAAATGAGGCTCGTCCCATACGTCACCGCCTATGCGGCGCCAGTCGGGGTGCCAGGGATGGAGATCGGTCTTGTAAACGGTGAATCCAACAGGGTCAACTTCGGGTATGAAACGCGGCTGGCGCGGTATGGGAACCACGCGGGGAGTATCGACAGGCTCGCCCAGACGCATATAGTAGTAGCCCCGCAGAGAGTAGCGGTAAGGCTGGAAATAGACGTTGTTGTCAATGTCAAAATCCATACTGCAGCCGACATCCTCAACCACAAGGCGGTAGCGACCCGATTTGTTGCCCTTGAAATCAATGTTCCAGACATCCGAACCGGTCATATTCCTGCGGTTTGCCTCGTTGCCCGATTCCGAAGCCGATTTCCAGAATCTGACGGTTCCAACCTTCTCTTTCTTGCCGGTGGCAACATTATAGAGATAGACTCTGTTGCCTTCGAACGGTTTGTAATCACGCTGTCCGCCATCGCCCAGCCATAGATAGAGATCGGCCGCTTTGAGCTGCTCCTTAAGGGTATAGCCCAAAATATTCACATGGATGGCTTCGGATTGTGACTCCCATATATCGAACTTAACGCCCGAACTCATTATATCCGATGTCAGGCCGGCGGGAAATTCTACCGTATAGCTGCAACCCTGCTTCATGGATCGGGGCAGTTGCAGAAATATCCAGTGATCCAACTCGCTGGTAAGCGTATGGTCGGTATTCATGGGTTTGGACTTCCGATAGGCGGCAAGGGCGGACTGTTTGCCGTATGACCTGTCGTCCGATGAACTGATGGTCCAACCGGCGGCAGTGCAGGCAATCTCGGGGTCCAGACGCCGGCCGAATACGATTAATGTGTCATCGCCCTCGGCAAACGAATGGCCTAGATATGCACTGGGGCCTGTGCCGTCATCGCGATAACGTACCTCGCCATCCCGGAAATGTAACATCAGATAATCCTTGTCGATGATTTTCAATTCGATGAATTTTGTTGCTCCCATATTGGTTGGGAACAGAATTGCAACTGAGAACAGTACTGTGAGGAGCAGATTTCTTCTTTTCATAATAAAATTGGCCGGTTTAGGTTTTTACAAAAATAACAAATCATCGGATTAACCGCCCTTAGGATGTCAAATTAATCTTGATTTACATGCAAAATCACTATTTTTGCATTCTGATTATCAATTTCAAATATAGGTAAATATGACTTCAGGCAATATACGTCCTACAGATATGGAGCGCATAACAACTCCGGCCCTAGCTAAGAAATTTATCGACAGACAGATTGGTGAGCTGCGTGCTCAAATCGGAGATAAAAAAGTCCTTCTAGCCCTTTCGGGAGGGGTGGACTCATCGGTTGTGGCGGCGCTTCTCATCAAGGCTGTAGGCAAACAACTGGTATCGGTCCATGTCAATCACGGACTTATGCGCAAAGGTGAGCCGGAGCAGGTGGTGAGCCTGTTTCGAGATGAACTTGACGCCAATCTGGTTTACGTCGATGCAACCGACCGGTTCCTTGACAAACTGGCCGGTGTAGCCGACCCTGAGCGGAAGCGCAAGATAATAGGTTCCGAATTTATCCGCGTCTTTGAGGAGGAGGCCCGCAAACAGGAAGGGATAAAATTCTTGGCACAGGGTACCATATATCCCGATATTGTAGAGTCCGGTCCTGTAAAATCCCATCATAATGTCAGCGGTCTGCCCGATGATCTGCAGTTTGAACTTGTAGAGCCTATCAAACTGCTCTATAAGGATGAGGTACGCGTGGTAGGTAAAGAGTTGGGTCTTCCTGACAATATGGTTAACCGGCAACCTTTTCCGGGTCCCGGATTGGGGGTGCGCTGTACAGGTGCCATTACACGCGACCGTTTGGAGGCTCTGCGTGAGTCCGATGCAATCCTGCGTGAAGAGTTTGCCAAAAACGGACTGGAGGGTAAGGTGTGGCAGTATTTTACCGTAGTGCCCGATTTCAAGTCAACCGGCGTGAAAGACGATAAGCGCAGTTGGGAGTGGCCGGTAATTATCCGTGCGGTAAACTCGCGTGACGCTATGACCGCCGCCATCGAAGAGATCCCCTACGACCTTCTGCACCATATTACCCGTCGCATCGTAACTGAGGTTCCCGGCGTAAACCGCGTACTCTACGACCTTACTCCAAAACCGACCGGCACAATCGAATGGGAGTAATAAATACTCATTTTATGGTATAGATAAGCTAAACCGAAATATTTAATTTTGCAGTTGACAAGCTAACTTGTAATAAATGATTTTAGTTAAGCAAAACCGGAAGAGCCGGTTCGGCGGTCAAAACAGATAATGAAACTCAGCGAACTTAAGGTAGGTGAAAGCGCCATAATCAAGGAGGTAGGAGGCAAGGGAGCATTGCGTCAGCACTTCCTGGATATGGGACTGGTGCAGGGCGTTGAGGTAATGCTGCTCAAACTTGCGCCGTTGGGTGATCCCATGGAACTTCTGGTACGTGGATACACCCTTTCACTTCGTCTTGAGGATGCCTCTAAAATTTTAATTGTCCCCAAAAATTCATACTGTAGAGAAGAAACTGCCGGTATCGAAACCGATTTCGGCTATAACCTCTCCTTGCATGAGCACAATTCTCATCCCGGACTGGGTGAGGCCGGCAAATATCATGACCCTGATCACGAGTCACCTTTCCCTAAGGATACGCTGCTTACTTTTGCACTTGTAGGCCAGCAGAACTCCGGCAAGACTACACTTTTCAATAAATTGACCGGCGCCAACCAACATGTGGGCAATTTCCCCGGTATTACCGTTGAACGTAAGGACGGAGAGATCAAAGGGTATGCGAATACCCTCATCACCGACCTTCCCGGCATCTATTCGCTGTCTCCCTATACAAATGAGGAGATTGTATCGCGCCGTTTCATCATCGAGGAGAAGCCTAAGTGCATAATTAACATAGTAGATGTTACAAATCTGGAGCGAAATCTCTATCTGACCCTTCAACTTATGGAGTTGGAGACACCTATGGTCCTGGCTCTGAACATGATGGACGAGCTTACCGGAAACGGCGGCTCAATACGTGTCAATGAGATGGAGAGGATCCTGGGCATACCGGTTGTTCCCATATCGGCAATAAAAGGCGAGGGTATAAGGGAACTTGTCGAGCATGCCATTCACGTGGCCGAATATCAAGAGCTTCCTGCACGCAAGGATTGCTGCACAAAGGCGACACACGGCGCCGCCGTACACCGCTCAATCCACAGTATAATGCATCTTATTGAAGATCATGCCGAGCGGGCCGGCATACCCCTGAGATTTGCTGCCAGCAAGCTTGTCGAGGGGGATTGCAAGATAATGGAGGAGCTGGAGTTTACCCAAAATGAGAAGGAGACGATTGAGCGCATAATAGTTCAGATGGAGGAGGAGTCAGGCATGGACCGTTCGGCAGCTATTGCCGATATGCGCTTCTCGTTCATCGAGTGTCTGTCTGCACAGACATTGATCAAGCCCCAAAAGAATCGCGAATATATCAGAAGTAAAAAGATAGACCGTATCCTTACCGGACGCTGGACAGCAATTCCTATCTTCCTTACGGTAATGTGCCTGGTCATATGGCTTTCAATTGACGTTCTTGGAACACCGCTTCAGGAGTGGTTGGACAGTGTAATTCAGAGTCTTGCAGGTCTCTCTGTAGCAGGACTTGAAAGGGTTGATGTGTCACCGGCCATAGTTTCGCTTGTCAAGGACGGTATATTCGGAGGTGTGGGGAGAGTACTGAGCTTCGTACCCATTATTATTATACTATTCTTCTTTTTGAGTCTTATTGAGGATAGCGGTTATATGGCCCGAATAGCTTTTGTAACCGACAAACTGCTCCGTAAATTCGGTCTGTCGGGCCGTTCGATTGTGCCTCTGCTTATAGGATTCGGATGCTCCGTTCCCGCCATCATGGCCACTCGTACCCTGCCATCGGCACGGGATAGGAAACTGACCATTCTGCTCACTCCGTTTATGAGTTGCAGCGCAAAGATTCCCATCTACGGATTTTTGACCAGCACGTTTTTTCCCGGACACGGAGGTATAATATTGGTGGCCCTCTATCTGCTCTCAATAATTGTGGGCATAATCGTGGCTTTCGCCACCAAACTGTTCAGCAGAAACTATGTGGCCGCTCCTTTTGTAATGGAGCTTCCAAACTATCGTATGCCCGGACTGAGAAACGTCAGCCATCTGCTTTGGGATAAGACAAAAGATTTTGTACAGCGTGCATTTACCGTGATATTTGTAGCTACAATTGTCATTTGGCTGTTGCAGACCTTTGACTTTAGATTCAACATGGTCGAGAACGGCGAGGGAAGTATGATGGCTTGGGTAGCAGGTGTTTTTGCACCGCTGTTCCGTCCGCTCGGACTCGGTGATTGGCGTATTGTCACATCGTTCATAAGCGGTTTTCTGGCCAAGGAGAGCGTTGTGGCCACAATGGAACTGCTTGGTGTCACCGAATCGCTTACAAAGGTCACGGCCGTGCCGATGCTTCTTTTCAGCCTTCTTTACACGCCTTGTGTTGCCGCCATCGGCAGTATCCGCCGCGAACTGGGCGGCAGATGGGCCGTGTATGTGGTCATTTTCCAGTGCGTTGTTGCCTGGACGGTATCCTGGATAGGTTATCTTATAGCACAAGCCCTGTTATGAATACTTCTACAATCATAGCCATTGCAGTTATTGCGCTGCTGGTAGCCGCAGCGCTTTTCGCCATATTCAAACGGTGCAGGAAAGGTAAATCCTGTAGCGGCTGCGCCCTGCGCGGTTACTGCGGTAAGGAGTAGTTTGAACTGTTTTCTTGACTTACGCACCATATTTCCCCGACTAATAACCATAGTTGTGTCTAAACGAACGGTTGGTTACCTTAAATCAAAGCTTTAGTTTTCGGCCATAAATTCCTCTACATCAGCAGAATGATAGGGAATTGTCTGCTTACCTAGAACGCGGCAGCCATCGGAGGTGATCAGTATGACATCTTCTATGCGGATGCCGCCAAAATCGCGATACTCTTCTATCTTTTCATAGTTAAGGAACTCCGTGTGCATCTTCTCTGCCTTCCATTTGTCTATCAGGGCAGGTATGAAGTATATTCCGGGCTCATTGCTCATTACAAATCCCGGCTTTAGGCGACGTCCTAAGCGCAGATAGTTTGTTCCGAACTGCGTTGAGGGACGTACTTCATCGTCAAATCCTACATAGACCTGTCCCAGTCCCTCCATGTCGTGTACATCCATTCCCAACATGTGTCCCAGTCCGTGTTGCAGGAACATGGCGTGAGCGCCGGCACGGACAGCCTCTTCGGTATCGCCTTTCATAAGACCCAGCTCTTTCAGACGACCGGCCATAAGGCGGCAGACATCCAGATGCATATCCATCCATTTTAATTCCGGACGGGCTTTTTCGATTACAAGATCGTGGCAGGCCTCGACAATGGAGTATATTTCACGCTGTTTCTGTGTGAATTTTCCGTTTATAGGCATGGTGCGCGTATTGTCGCTGCAGTAGTTGTTCACCGTTTCGGCTCCGGCATCGACCAGCAGCAGGCGGCCGGCCTCCAGTTTGCGAAGCGACGGGGAACCGTGAAATATTTCGCCATGCATGGTGACAATACTGCTGAATGAGACTTTTGCGCCTTCGGCAGCGGCAATCCCCTCCATCAGTCCTGCTATTGACTTTTCGGTAACATCGGGCTTGCAGGCCTTCATGGCAGCCGTATGCATACGGTAGCCTATGGCCATGGCACGCTCAATTTCATCAATCTCGGACGGAGATTTTATGGAACGCATATCGACTACGGCGTTGATTAGCTCAACTGATGCTGCGGCAGGAGTTTTGAGCGGGTGTATATCCAACAGGTCGGAGATTAAAATCATATGATCGTGGCGGTAGGGTGGCAGAAAATGTATTTTCCGCCCTGTCTTGCGGGCTGCCCCGACCATCTTGGTCAGTTCGTTGAAAGGTGCGCTGTTGGAGACTCCGCACTCGGCAGCCAGATCGGCCACAGAGGGTACGAATCCTGTCCATATTATATCGTCAATGTCAATATCATTGCCCAAAAGCCACTCTTTACCGGTATCGGAATCTATAACACCTGCCAGTCCCGTACGCTCCTGACCAAAATAGTATAAGAAACTGCTGTCTTGCCGGAAGGTATATCCGTTGGCAGGATAGTTGCACGGAGAGTCGTTATTACCTAACAGAATAATGAGTCCGCCGTCAATCTTCTCTTTTAGAACGGCACGGCGCTTTGAATAGGTCTGTGAATCAAATAGCATAATATGAGGTTTATTTATATTTGAACTTATTTAGCAAAGATAATTTTAATTATCTGTTTTGTTTGGTCAAACGTTTAACTTTTCCGTTTATTTTGCATCATATTTAATAAGGAAGTAAAAAATGAAGAGATTACTATTTGTACTGACGGCAGGATTATACATGGGTTTTGCTTCGGCCGCCCGACTTAATGTAGAAACAGGTACGCTCAATTACGGTATGTATTTTGGACCCTTAAGGGCCGGTGATGCAAAGTTGGTCACTACCCGGGTCGATTACAACGGTCACGAAACCATTCGAATGGATTTGATAGCCAATACCACAAAGCTTGCCGAAAAGATCTACTATCTGCATGATACGTTGACAACTTTCATCAGGATATCGGATTCATCGCCAGTACATTTCCGCAAACACTGCTTTGAGGGGGATGATATAGTGCGGGAAAAGGTTGATTATACGAAACTTCAGAATGGAAGCTACAGCGTTTCGATGCGCAAGGATTTCAAGGATGGCCGCATAAAGGAAAACACTGTGGTAAGCGAGGAGCCGGTTTATGACATGGTAAGCATCATGGCATATGCCCGTTCAATCAATCCCTCGGATTTGCAGAGCGGTGAACGTTTGAACTTTAAGTTAGCCAGCTCAGCCAGGTTAAAAGATGAGTTTCTCATATTTCAGGACCGTGAAACTCTAAAGATTGCAGGCAGGCAGTATAACTGCCTTGTATTTAAACTTGTGGAACCGACTATGGAGAAAGGCATACTTAAGGAGAACGATATCCTGATTATATATCTGTCCGATGATCCTTCACGTACGATTGTCCAGATGGATATCAAGTTCAAAATCGGGTCAGCTAAGGTTAAACTGATCCCCTGATAATCCATGATGTTCTGATGCCCTATGATTTTCATGTGTAATAACTCTTACATACAACAGAATGAATTCAAAATAATTCTTAAACCTTTTGGTAAATACTATAGTCTAAATATAGATAATTCGATATAATAACTGATATTTGTTTTGCGATAGATTAACCTAAAAAATATACTACAATGAAAAGATGGATTTTGACTGCTGCTATGTTGGCAGTAATAAGTTTGTCGGCAAATGCGGCAAAAAAAGCAACAAATGGTGAAGCAGCCCCTATTATCGGTGTAAAATCGGGTGTTATTACCATGGCTAACAATATGGACAGCTTCGGTGGCGGCATGGGCGGCCGTGGCGGCGGCTTCGGCGGCGGAATGCCCGGAGGTATGGGAGGCGGCTTCGGTGGAGGTATGCCCGGAGGTATGGGAGGCCAGCGTGGTGGCGGAATGCCCGGAGGTGCGGGCGGTCAGCAAGGCGGTCAGCGTGGAGAGCGTCAGGCAAATTTTGATCCGAGCCAGATTGTCACAAAGATTTATTTTGATGATTTTGGACGTCAGACTGCAACCGTAACCACCCGCGGTGAGGCCGGAACATCACGTTCCGTAGTAATTGATGGCGAGACCTATAACATAAACGATGCTGAAAAGACAGCGACTAAGATGCCGATGTCTCGTCGTGGCGGTCAACGCGGAGGTATGGGTATGAGCATGGGCGCAGGCATGGGTTCCGGAAGTGTAACCACACCAATGTTTGACTGGGAAAATCTTGACAAGAAAACCATCAAAAAAAACAAGATAATAGAGCTTGGTGAAGAAGAGGTTGCAGGTGTTATGTGTAAAATGTATTCGGTTACCACCAACAACCAGGGATATTCTACACACCAAACTGTATGGGTATATAAGAATATCACAATGATGAGCGAAACTGTCAGTGACTGGGGAACTATGAAGCAGTCAATCGAAAAACTTGAAGAGATTGATGTCGATCCTGCGCTGTTTGCACTTCCTGCCGATTATGAAGTCGAAGAGATTCAAATGGGCAACTTCGGCGGAGGCGGTGGAGGCTTTGGTGGTGGCGGTTTTGGCGGAGGTGACTTCGGCGGCGGCTTCGGCGGAGACTTTGGTGGAGGCTTCGGCGGTGGTGGCTTCGATGGCGGCTTTGGCGGAGGCTTCTGATCACAGCTTTTTCATTACAGATAAAACATATATTAGGGACGGTAAACAGGCTGTCCCTAATTTTTATTTTGTTATCTTTGTGAAAATTAAAACAATCTTTAACAATAATGATATTATGAATCGATTACTGACAGCATTTGGATGTGCGTTATTGGCTCTGTTCCTGACATCGGCCGAGCCTTACAAAAATCCTGATCTTACGGCTTCCGAACGTGCCGTTGACCTAGTTAGCCGTCTTACTCTCGAGCAGAAGGTGGCTTTAATGCAGAATTCATCGCCTGCCATTCCAGAGTTTGGCATCAAAGCCTATGACTGGTGGAACGAAGCCCTGCATGGAGTGGGGCGTGCCGGCCTTGCCACTGTATTTCCTCAGGCCATAGGCATGGCGGCATCGTTTAACGATGTACTGCTCTATGATGTTTTCACGGCCGTTTCCGATGAGGCCCGTGCCAAATCGGCCAGATTTCGCAAAGAGGGTCCACTGAGGCGGTATCAAGGACTTACCTTTTGGACTCCTAACATTAATATTTTCCGTGACCCCCGATGGGGACGCGGGCAGGAGACTTACGGTGAAGACCCGTTCCTGACTTCACGCATGGGCGTAGCCGTTGTGAAGGGACTTCAAGGACCTGCCGATTCAAAATATGACAAACTCCATGCCTGCGGCAAACACTATGCGGTACACAGCGGTCCGGAATGGAACCGTCATGTATTCAATGCCGAAAATATCTCTGCCCGCGACCTGCGTGAAACTTATCTGCCGGCTTTCAAGGCTCTGGTTCAGGAGGCCGACGTGAAAGAGATAATGTGTGCTTACAACCGCTACGAAGGTGAGCCCTGTTGCAGCAGCGACCGTCTGTTACAGCAGATCCTGCGCGACGAATGGGGTTACCAGGGAATAATTCTTTCCGACTGCTGGGCTATAAACGACTTCTTCACGGAAGGACATCACAATACCGAGCCCGATGCTGCTCATGCTGCATCGAAAGCTGTGCTGACCGGTACTGACCTGGAGTGTGGAAGTTCATACAGAGCGCTCGTACAGGCAGTTAATGAAGGTCTTATCAAGGAGTCCGATATTGATGTATCGGTTACACGTCTTATGAAAGCCCGTTTTGAGCTTGGCGAGATGGACGAGAATGTTGAATGGGACAATATCCCTTACAGCGTGGTTGACAGCCGTGAGCACCGTGAACTGGCCCTTAAGATGGCTCAGGAAAGCATGGTGCTGTTGCAGAATAACGGGCTCCTGCCCTTGAAACGCGGAATGAAGGTGGTCGTCATGGGTCCCAATGCCAATGATTCGGTTATGCAGTGGGGTAATTACAATGGTATTCCGTCACATACAGTGACTCTGTTGGATGCCATCCGTGCCATAACTCCCGACGTGAGATATGAGCGCGGCTGCGATTATACCTCGAACAGCCTGTCACTGAACAGTCTGTTCAGTCAGTGCAGTGCTGACGGGCTACAGGGTTTCAGCGCCCGCTACTGGAACAATGCCCGCGGTACAGGTGAGCCTGACGTTCTGCGTCACAATACGACACAGTTGCGTTTCTCGACCGCCGGAGCAACAGTTTTTGCGCCCAACGTAAATCTGGAGGATTTTGCAGCCGAATACAATACGGTTTTCCGTGCGCTCGAAGACGGTCCGGTGGCTCTGTATATGCAAAATCAGGGTAATACTATGCTTTATGTCGATGGCGAAGTTGCAGCGGTAGGCCGCAACGGTACTACTTTGAGAAAAGTCTATACCATTGACGCCAAAGCCGGTCAGGATTATCAGATAAAGATAACCTTTAATTGTCGCAGCGGCGAGGCATCGCTCTCATTCGATTTGGGTTATGAGGAGGAGATCAACGTTGAGAAAAGTGTAGCCGATACCGAAGGTGCCGACGTGGTTATCTTCGCCGGCGGTATTTCACCCGCTCTTGAGGGTGAGGAGATGCCTGTAAGCATCCATGGGTTTAAAGGCGGTGACCGTACTTTGATCGAGCTTCCACAGGCTCAAGCAGATCTTGTCAATGCACTCAAAAAGGCCGGTCGCAAGGTGGTATTTGTCAATTTCTCGGGCTCGGCCATGGGACTTGCAGAGATAGCGCCCAATTGTGATGCCATACTTCAAGCATGGTACCCCGGACAGGCCGGAGGAACAGCAATTGCATCGGTACTGTATGGTGATTATAATCCTGCCGGACGTCTTCCCGTTACATTCTACAGCAGCACCGATCAATTGCCTGACTTTGAGGACTATTCAATGAAGGGACGCACCTACCGTTATATGACCGACAAGCCTCTGTTCCCCTTCGGATACGGGCTCAGTTATACTACGTTCAGCTACGGAAAGGCCTCTCTCTCATCCAAGTCTATCAACAGCAACCGTACGATCAAACTTACCGTTCCTGTTACCAACAAGGGTGATATTGACGGTCAGGAGGTGGTGCAGGTTTACCTGCGTCGTCCCGGTGATAAAGAGGGTCCGTCACATGCTTTGCGTGCATTCAAGCGCGTAGAGATAGCTAAAGGTCAAACCGTACCGGTTGAATTCGAACTGACCCCCGAGTCGTTTGAATGGTTTGATACCGATCACGACCAGATGCTGCTCATACCCGGAAAGTACGAGTTGCTTTATGGCAGTTCATCCGATATGGATCAGCTTAAAAAGATCTCTGTCAAGGTAAAATGACCTAGATGATCCCGAGCTGTCGGAGGAGTGCCTCCGGCTGCGGATCATGTCCGCGGAAATCGCGATACAGTTCGGCAGCATCAACGCTTCCGCCCTGTTCTAACAGCCGACGAAACTTGTCGGCTGTTTCTTTGTCGAATATGCCTTTTTCCTTAAAGAGTGTGAACCCATCGGCCGAAAGGACTTCGGCCCACTTGTATGAGTAGTAGCCGGAAGCGTATCCTCCGCTGAATATATGTGCAAATGAGGTAGAGATGATGCACTCGGGAACGGACGGAAGTACGTTCGATGCTTTCAACGCATCCTTTTCGAACTCTATCACCGATTTGTCAGGCATTGCGGTAAGCGTATGCCATGACATATCCAGTATGCCGAATTGGATCTGGCGCATGTGATAATAGGCCGAGAGATAGTTCTTGGCATCTACTATCTTCTCTATCATCTCGTCCGGAATAGGCTGGCCGGTCTCATAGTGTTTGGCAAACGAGTTCAGGAACTCCTTTTCATATCCCCAGTTCTCCAAGATCTGTGAAGGCAGCTCCACAAAATCGCGGTCAACGTTGGTACCGGTCTGTGAGGGATAACGTCCCTGAGCCAGCATTCCATGCAGCGCATGTCCGAATTCGTGCAACATTGTGATAAATTCGTCATGCGTAAGCAGTGAAGGAGTATCGGCGGTAGGTTTGGTAAAGTTGGTCACAAGACTTATGAAGGGGCGTTCCTCAACTCCGTTGTATATCTTCTGTCCGCGGAATTCGGTCATCCAGGCTCCGCTGCGCTTGCTGGCACGGGGAAAGAAATCAAGATATAACAGCGACAGGTGCGTACCGTCGTTGTCGGTAACATCATAGACCTTTACATCGGGATGATATACCGGCAGATCAATAGGCTCGAAGGTTATGCCATACAGGCGGTTGGCCAGACTGAACAGGGCATCTATGCAGTCCTCAAGTCTGAAGTAGGGCTTCATTTCCTCCACATTCAGGTCATATTTTTCAACACGCAGCTTCTCTGCCCAATAACTGAAATCCCAAGGCATGATGATATCACCCTCGAATCCCTTGCTCTTGGCAAAATCGTTCAAATTCTTAACCTCTGTTTTGGCTACCGGCAGGGCGGGGTCCATAAGTTCTCCGATGAATTCCAATACTGCATCGCCGCTTTTGGCCATACGTCTCTCGGTCTGGTAATCCGAAAAGTCCTTGTATCCGAGCAGGGTGGCTTTCTTGTAACGTAATTCTACTATGCGTTGTATTGTAGCAGTGTTGTCCCACTCATCGCCATAAGCGCGTCTATTATAAGCCCTGTAATACTTTTCACGCAAATCCCGGTTATCGCTATATTTCATAAATCCGCTGTAACTGGGCGCCGACAGGTCAAAGAGCCAGCCTTCCAACTCTTTCTCAGCGGCAGCCTGAGCAGCCATATCCTTCACAAATCCGGGGAGGCCGGCAAGGTCGGCCGGATCGGTTATGTGCATGGTGAAGGCGTTAGTCGAAGCAAGCTGGTTTCTCTTGAACTGCAATGTCATCAGTGACAGTTCTTCTTCGATGGCGGCAAATTCCTTTTTCTGCTCGTCATTCAGATTGGCACCTGACCTCTCAAAAGATTTGTAGGTATCGGTGAGCAGCTTCATCTGTGCGGGATCCAACTGCAGAGCGGCCCGTTGCTCATAAACCTGTTTCACACGGCTGAAAAGTTCGGGATTGAGACTCACATACATTGAAAATTCAGTCATCATGGGGGATAACTCCTCGGCTATCTCCTGCAGACGTTCATTGGCATCGGCCTCCAAAAGATTATAGAATATGGCGCTTATCTTATTCAATCTGTCTCCGGCATATTCCAAAGATTCGATGGTGTTGCTGAAAGTAGGGGCCTCAGGGTTGTTCACTATGGCATCAACTTCGGCTTTGCCTTCACTGATCGCCTGTTTGAATGCGGGCAGGTAATGATCTACTTCTATCTTATCAAAGGCAGGTGCTCCGTAGGGTAGCGTAGAATCCTGCAGTAACGGGTTTTTATTCATATTGCATGATGCGAATAAAATCAGTATCGCTGAAAAAAATAATTTTGTCTTCATAAATATAAATATGGTTATTTTGTTTAATCTTCGGCAAATTTACAAATTAAAGCTATCTTTACCGAAAATATTTCTCTCAATGAAGGTAAGTTCCTTATATATTTCAGCGTTTCTGTTATTTGGCGCCGTTGCTCTTTCTGCTTCGGCTCAGAATGTTACTCTTGATGCCACCTATATAGTTGACGGAAACAGTGAAAAGAACAAAGAGGTTTACCGCTCGTACGTTACCCTCGAATCACTGGGCATGAATCAGAGTGTCGTTATGGCGACAAACGGGGCTGATCTCATCCTGACCTTTATCAGAGCTAACAAGACCGGAGGCGAGGCATCATCATTTTCCGATTTAACTCTGTACGGGACCAATTCGGCCATACTTGCTACAAACCGCAGTTCAATTTTTCTGGAAAAGTGTACAATCAATGTACATGCTCCTTTGGCGACGGGAGTCTCATCATTTGGTCCGGGAACTGTAATAAGAGTCAAAGAGGGTCTGGTAAATACCTCTAGAGACCGTTCGGCCGGCGCACAGTCGCTTGGAGAAGGCCGTTTGGAGATTGAGAACGCAACAGTTACGACTGCAGGCAACCAGAGTCCTGCCGTAGTATCGCGTATATCAGGAAGTTTAACCTCTGCATTGAATCTTAGAGGCGGTACGATGGGAATCGGCTCACCGATTTTCAGTTCATCGGGTGAAATAGAAGCTCTTAAATGCCGCATGGAGTCAGGAGGCTCACAGATTGCCTCGGTTGAGGGGGCAGGTAAGATTAAAATCTCCGAATGCGAACTTGCTAGTCTTAATTATATCGGATTTCTTATTTATACACCCGATGAAAGGACCGATAAGGAAAAAGGATTGCTGGATATATCCGATTCCCGTATCAGGGTTAAACAAGGACCGCTTTTCTATGTTTCGAATACATATGCCGAGATTTACCTTACTGCTAACTCCGTATCGCTTGGTTCGAACGATCTTTTAGTTGCTTCCGGAAATGACTGGGGAGTGCAGGGCAGCAACGGAGGGCATGTCACACTTCATGCTTCAAAGCAGAGACTTAGCGGAAATGTGCTTGTTGACAGTATAAGTTCGGTTTTTCTTAAACTTGAAAAGGGTTCATCACTGAGCGGAACCATTAATAATAGTGGCAATATGAGCGCCGAAGTGCGACTCTACATAGCAAAAGGAGCATCCTGGACCTCGGGAGACTCCTCATGGTTGACATCGATTGAATTTGAAGAGTCGGTTGAAAAAGGCATTAAAAGTATCCGCAGTAAAAAGGATATCTACTACGATGCCGATGATTCCGCAAACCTGGCCCTTGGTGGAAGAGAGTTTAAACTTGGCGGAGGCGGCATTCTCCGTCCGATCAGGTAATATAGCCTCTCAAAACCGTTGCCATGGATAAAGCAATTAAAAATGTGCGGATGAAAGTCAAGAATATATTTACTGTTACGGTCCCGGTATTGATGCTGACGGTGCTGTTGGGCTCATGCATCAGGGAGAATATAATATATGTCGATGATGTTACTTCTCGCACCGTATTTGTCTATATGGCTGCCGATAACAATCTGAACGGATATGTGGACGATAATATCAATCAGATGAAGATGTCTGTCAGCAAAATGCCGTACAAAGCTAATCTGATAGTATATGTGGACCGTTTAAAAGCCAAGCCGATGCTGCTGAACGTCAAATTTGAAAAAATTGACACAATAAAGGTGTTTCCCGAGCTCAATTCATCAAGTGCCGACACATTTGAAATGATATTCCGCGAGGTCAAACACCGATGGCCTGCCGACAAGTACGGATTGCTTATGTGGTCCCATGGAACCGGTTGGATACCCAAGTCACAACTCCACAACGTGGCATGGAACCTGGGTTATGCCCCTGCACGTGACGGCCGGCAAGCTTTATCGCCAATCTATGAGAGGATACCGGATATACGCGACCCGTTTGCTCCGACCAAGACTTTCGGATTTGAAAAAGATGCAAACGGAAACTATCTATGCATTGAATTGGATGAATTGGCGGCTGTCATTCCCGACAATGAGTTCGAATTTATAATTTTTGATGCCTGCTACATGGGATGCGTTGAGGTAGCATATGCTTTGAGAAATAAAACAGAATATTTTGTCTCCTCATCGGTTGAAATTCTGGGGCAGGGGTTCCCTTACTATGAGACTACTCCCTTCATGATGGAAGGCGACATGAATAACGTATGTAAAAAATTCTTTGAACACTATGACCGCAAGTCAGGCTGGGAGCGTACGGGAGGTATATCGCTGGTTAAAACGGCCGAATTGGACAAACTTGCTTCCAGCTTCAATAAGATTGTTGCCCAATGGCCCGACAGTGTTGATATAAATGAGAGCAGTCTGCAATGTTTTGACCGTTTCAGCGGCCATCACACATTTTTTGATATGGTTGATGTGGCCGAACATATGTGCAGCGATCCAACACTACTCAATGAGTTCCTGTTTCAGACAGAGAGATGCATCAAATATGCGGCATCCACTCCGTACGTTTTAGAGGGTGACCCGCTCCAGATAGCAATAGATAAATACTGCGGTTTGAGCATGTATTTCCCGTTCACATACAACAAGGCGCTTAACGAGGAGTATCGTAAAACGTCGTGGAGCGTAGCAACCGGATTATAACACAAACCGCATTTTTAACCCGTATGCGTTTTTTTGACGGATACAATCCATCTAAACATCTATTTTTCCTTATAGCGGTAGCGTAAGCTGCATATTTTTGCTAATTTTGCAACTCCAAACAGTCATAAACACGATATATGACCAGATCATACGACGAAATCAACGAGAAAATCCGTAAGGGTAAAGCTGTAGTTTTGACAGCCGAAGAGGTCTCCGAAATGGCAAAGACCATGACCCCTAAGGAGATATTGGAAAAGGTCGATGTGGTTACCACTGCAACGTTCGGAGCAATGTGTTCAAGCGGAGCCTTGCTGAACTTCGGACACTCCACACCGCCTATCCGCATGGAGAGAATTGAGATTAACGGAGTGCCGGTAACCGGAGGTCTTGCTGCGGTTGATACATTTGTGGGTGCTACCGATTGTAATATGCAGAATCCCACTTACGGTGGAGCTCATATTATTCAGGACCTGATTGACGGTAAAGAGCTGATGCTTGAAGCATGGGGTAAAGGTACCGACTGCTATCCGCGTAAGCACATCAAGACCATGATCTCGCTTGAGACCATAAATGAGGCAATCCTGATGAACCCGCGCAATGCCTATCAAAATTACAACGTAGCTATAAATTCATCTGACAATACCATATATACATATATGGGCACGCTGTTGCCTCACATGAGGAATGCTTCATATAGTTCGGCAGGTGAGTTGTCGCCGCTTCTCAATGATCCCGAATGCCGTACCATAGGGTTGGGAACAAGGATATTTTTGGCCGGTGCGGTAGGTTACGTGATATGGAACGGGACCCAGTTCAATTGTTCCAAGCCGCTCAACAGCCATGGTGTTCCTATGGGTAACGCCCGCACCCTGGCACTGATGGGTGAGATGCGCGAAATGTCATCCGAATTTCTTCGCGGGGCCTATTTCGAAAAATATGGAGTGAGTCTTTATGTGGGTGTGGGTATTCCCATACCCCTGCTTGACGAGGATCTGGCTGCCCGCGTAAGCATACGTAACAATCAGATTGATACATTCATTGAGGATTACGGCCATAACGGCGATATTATAGGTAAAGTAAACTACGAACAGCTGCGCAGCGGTCAGATTGAGTTTATGGACAAGAAAATCCATACTGCACCGATGTCCAGCCTATACAAAGCCCGTCGCATTGCTGCCATACTTAAAGAGTGGATAGGTAACGGAAGCTTTGAACTGTCGGCGCCGGTACGTCCCATGCCCACAGGCAGAACCCTTAATGACCTTAAGGAAATTTATAACCAGCAAAACGATTAAGCCATGATAAAGAAAGTCGTAGTCTCGTTTCCCGCCGATCAGGCCAGTCGCCCGCTCATCTATGAATTGATTAGAAAATATGATATAATGATCAGCATAATTAAGGCTGATATTGATGGCCGTCGCAGCGGAAAAATAGTTCTTGAGATGAACTCCGATGCTGACCATATTCGTCAGGCCATTGATTATATGATCGAAAGCGGTATGGAGGTCAGCCCTCTGGAGAGTAAGATCAAATTTGATGACACCAAATGTATTAATTGCGGCGCCTGTACTTCATCCTGTCTGTCAGGGGCATTGATCATCAAGGCTCCCGAATGGAAACTCCGGTTCGAGCCTGAAAAATGTGTGGTCTGTAAACTCTGCATAACCGCTTGTCCGCTCAAACTGTTTCGCATAGAGTTTAATGACTGATCATGGAATACAGAGAGCGATTTTATCGGAGTACTTTCAGCCATGAAAGCCGTCAATGGTTTCCTGTAAAATTTCTCGAATCGGATCTATGGATAGGGGTGGACAAAGGATCCTTGGATGAATCTATGCCGGCTTACGCCCTTGATGCTTTGATAAAACTCCGTCGCTCTATGGACGATTATCTGCTTGTTGATCCCACCTACAAAAAATCGCTGGTACCTTATGACTCCCGTGATTCGGCTCCGACAATCTTCAAGGAGATGTCAAAAGTGAGTCATCGGACCGGCATAGGCCCTATGGGCGCTGTCGCCGGAGCTGTGGCTAAACACATTGCCGATATGCTTATGCAGGAGTACCAAATTCAGGACCTGATAATAGAAAACGGAGGTGATATTTGGGCAGACGTCAGCACTGATGTGGAGATAGCAGTGTTTGCCGGAGAGTCGCCACTGTCAGGTAAAGTGGGGCTGCACATACCTAAACAAGAGTTTCCGCTGGGGATATGCACATCGAGCGGTACGGTAGGGCCGTCGCTCAGTTTTGGTAAGGCCGATGCCGTAATGATAGTATGCCGTGATGTACTTTTGGCTGACAGTTATGCCACTGCCATGGCCAACAAAATCCAAACCGCAGATGATCTTCAGCCCGTAATTGAACATATTTCGGCCAATAACGACATTCTGGGAGCATTGGCTGTAAAGGACGACCGTATGGCAGTATGCGGACGCTATGAGTTACGGCTCTTCAAATAATAATTTTGATAATTTGGGGCTAATACATATATTTGTAATTACTTAACATACTAATCCTAATATGTAAAATATGAGAAAAAATTCTATCTATTTGCTGTGTATTGCAGCATTGGTTGCCACCCCTTTAAAGGCAATGGACAATAAAGGGATATCATTCACCGAACTGTCATCGGACAGGTTCACACTGATTGATAACGGCAGGCCGGCAACGATTCTTGTTGACGAATCGGATAAGACCGGAGTACTTATTGCGCTGAAGGCTTTACAACAGGACTTCAAGGCTGTTTCCGGTACGGAAGCCCCTGTCATCTATGAGCCCGGGCAGGGTAAACCTATTATTATTATAGGTACAATCGACAGTAAATACATTTCACAGATCATCAAGTCAAAGAAGATCGATAAGAAAGAGCTTCAGGACAAACGTGAAAAGTATATTATGACAGTTGTCAGCGAACCTGTTAAGGGGATTGACGAAGCACTTGTCATTGCCGGAAGCGATATGCGTGGCACAATCTACGGTATCTATGAGCTTTCCGAGCAGTTGGGCGTATCACCCTGGTACTGGTGGGCCGATGTTCCCATTCAGCCGCAACGTAACGTCTCTCTGACTAAAGGTACTTATACCGCAGGCGAGCCGGCCGTTACCTATCGCGGAATATTCCTCAATGATGAGGCTCCTTGCCTTACAACATGGGTCCAAAATACATTTGGCACCTCATATGGCGGCCATGAGTTCTATGCCAAATGCTTTGAATTGCTGCTGCGTCTGCGTGCAAACTTCATGTGGCCGGCTATGTGGGGGTGGTCATTCTATGCCGATGATCCTTTGAACTCCAAGACAGCCAATGACATGGGTATCATAATGAGTACCAGTCACCACGAGCCTATGGCCCGTAACCACCAGGAATGGACCCGCAACCGCAACACATACGGCGGTCAGTGGGACTACACTGCCAATAAGAGTGGCCTGCAACGTTTTTTCCGTGAGGGAATAGAGCGCGCCAAGGATACCGAGGATCTTATAACCATCGGTATGCGCGGTGACGGTGATGCCGGACTGGCAGGTTCCGATGAGGATAATATGAAGATGCTGGAGGGCCTCTTTGCCGACCAGCGTCAGATAATCAAGGAGGTGACCGGCAAATCGGCCGATAAACGTCCGCAGGTATGGGCTCTTTATAAGGAGGTGCAGGCCTACTATGACAAGGGGCTGCGTGTACCTGACGATGTCATCATACTTTTGTCCGATGACAACTGGGGCAATGTGCGCCGCTTGCCCAACGATGCTGAGCGCAATCGTAAAGGCGGATGGGGAATGTACTATCACGTTGATTATGTAGGTGCCCCCCGTAACTCCAAATGGCTGAACATCACTCCTATACAGAATCTGTGGGAACAGATGCAACTTACTTACGACTACGGTGTTGATAAGATATGGGTGCTCAATGTAGGTGATCTCAAACCCATGGAGTATCCCATTACACTGTTCCTTGACATGGCATGGGACCCCACGTCGTTCACTGTTGACAATTTGCTGGACCACACATATGAATTCTGCCTTGAGTTTTTTGGTGAGGAGCAGGCCCGTGAGGCGGCACGTCTCTTAAATCTTTGCTGCAAATATAACGGCCGTATCAGTGCCGAGATGCTCGATGCCCGTACCTATTCGCTTGAGACCGGCGAATTTGAGCAGGTTTGTGACGACTACGCCCGCCTTGAAGCTGAGGCTTTGCGCCAATACCTGACTCTGGAGCCCGAATACCGTGATGCCTATCAGCAGGTGATCCTATTCCCGATCCAGGCAATGGGTAACATCTACGATATGTACTACTCACAAGCCATGAATCACAAACTGGTCGCAAACAATGACCCGGCTGCCAACTATTGGGCAGAACGCTGCGAATTTGCCTTTAAGCGTGATGCCGAGCTGTGTGAATATTATAATAAGGAGATGTCAGGCGGCAAGTGGGATGGTATGATGATCCAGAAACATATAAGCTACACCTCATGGAACGACAATTTCCGTGCCGACGTACAACCTCCTGTAAGCCGTGTCGAGGTTGGTGACAAACCCGGAGGCTATCTGTTCAATGAAAAGAATGGGGTAGTGGCTATGGAAGCCGAACATTTCTACAGTCAAACCAACCCGACTGCAGGCAGTGCCGAGTGGACCACCATACCTTATATGGGAAGGACTCTTTCGGGCGTAGCGCTGATGCCTTACAGCCAACCTACCGATGGTGCAAGTTTGACCTACAAGTTTACTGTTGATTCCGATGTGGATAATCTCACAGCCATCATAGTGGTCAAATCCACACTTGCTTTCAAGCGTCTGGAGGGTCACCGTTATATGGTAAGTCTGGACGGTTCCGATGAGGTTGAGGTGGTCTTTAACGAACGTCTGAATGAGGACGAGCGCAACATATACTCTGTCTTCTATCCTACAGTGGCAAGCCGCATAAAGGAAGACAGGGTAAGCTTCGGTCGTATATCGAAGGGTGAGCATACACTGACCTTGCGTCCCATTGAACCCGGTACGGTATTTGAAAAGGTGGTAATTGACTGCGGAGGCTTTATCAGAAGCTTCCTCTATATGCCGGAATCACCTTATGTGCGTGAATGATTTTTAAAAAGTCAGCCTGACAGTAGCTCCAAAAGCTAAATCGTTGACTGAATAACCAATAAGTGAAGGGGCAAATTCCAGACGCGAAGCGGTGGATTTGTCCCTGAGCTTTTCTTCAAGCTGCTCGTTATAGGTATCGGCAATCCACCGCAAGCGGCCTTTTGCTATACCCTTATTTATTGTCCCCAAACAGAAAAATGTACTTGCGGCTACTGCTGCACTGCCTCCTATGGTGTAAAGTTTTGGAGAGAGATTCTCCTCATCGTCATATTTGGTTGCCGCAATTATGGTCACTACAGCTGCAGGGATATAGAGCAATATACCTATTGTTTCTTGCTTATCACCTCTTAAAAATTGTTTATGGGCAATCTCATATTTACCGAACAGCTCTTCACCCATACAATCCAGCAGTTCTTCGTCACGTATAGGACTGCCTGAGTAACGTCCGCTTGTAAAGTAGAGACTGCCGCCGTTAAGCATTATAGTGGTGCTGTCGTTAACGTAGGCCGAATCGTACGTACCGAATCCGCCGCGACCTCCGCCGCCAAAACCGCCGCCGCCACGGGCTCCGCCTCCGCCTCCGCCGAAGCCACCTCCACCTCCGCCACGTTGTGCAAATACGGTTAACGACAACATAACAAGAATTATCAGGGTAAATATTTTCTTCATATTCATAACAGGAAGTATCGAATCAAAGAGTTATATATCTCATTTGATTCGATACCGGTTAAATGGTTTAATGAGAAAGAGCGTTATTTCCGCTTCTCTTTAACGTTTTAACGTTCAAACAATTTAAGGTCAATGGCGTTGCCCATATGGACATATCCGTCGGCGTTGGGATGGAGATAGTCGTTCTCGAAGAGGAATCTGGAGTCCAGACGTGCGGGATCGCTTTCGCTGCCCATAACCTTTTCGAAATCAATCACTCCGTCAAAATAGCCGCCGGTGCGTATCCAGTTGTTCAACATCTGGCGGCCGGCCTCATGGTTCTCACTGTAGTAATTATTTCCCTTGAATTGCATTACCGGAGCTCCGTAAACATATATGCCCAATTCGTGAGCCTCCTCAATTATCTGTTTGTAAACCTCCATTATCTGACTTGCCTTTTCAATAGCGTCACCGCGTCCGCCAAGGTCATTGACGCCTTCAAAAAGGATAATGTATTTGACACCCGCCTGCTGAAACAGGTCGCGCCGATAGCGGCTGCGACCCGTCGGGCCAAGTCCGCCGTTAAGGATGCAGTTACCGCCTAATCCCATATTTAAAACCGAAACTCTTCTTGTCTTTTTGTTTGCCAGCAGACGACGGGAGAGATTATCGGTCCAGCGATTCTGCATATTGGTGGTCGAACCGCGTCCATCGGTAATGGAGTTCCCCAGCACCGCTATAGCGCATGCTTTCTTTTCGGCTTTCACTTCAATGGCATTGATTATATACCAGTGTGTCGTTACCACAGCATTGCTGAAGTCCGATGTCTGACCTGATGCTATATATGAATCGGTACGTGAACCGGGATGCCCGGTAATATTGGTCGATGAAGCCTCGCCCAGATGCATTGTTATAGCAACATTCTCACGTTCACCCATAGGGAACTTAACCTCATCGGATGTGACAAGTTGACCCGGCTGAATGGTTACTGAAGGGTTCCCGTCAAAAGTGAGGCTTACCTCCGTCTCTTCGAAAATATCACTGCTGCTGCCTGCTGTCTTCGCCTTGGCAATCTCTACAGCATTTATGGTCACGGGGCCGTTGCTAAACTCGTTCGAGAACTTAACCCTTACCACCTTTCCGCTGATAGAGGTCTGTACTATCTGTCTTATTGAATTGTTCCCAAGTCCCGGATCGGGAGGACAGTTATGAGGCTCGACTAGCTGTTCGGCAGTAGCCCACGTACCTACCCAGTGTTTTTTTGCCTGGGCTGTTCCTGCAACAAAAATTGAGAGCAGGATTGTAAGTAATACACTTTTTAGTTTCATAAATCTATGCTTTATTAGGTTTTCCGTATCATCTTTTAATATTGTCAAAGGTACTTAAACTATCCTGAAAATCGACTATTGTATGATAAAAAACCTTTCGGGATTAAAAATTATAACATTAAAAAATATTCCCTAATCAAACCTTTGGAACATATCTTAATAACATTTAATTTTGTGCCATGTCTATGAGGAAGTCAACTAAAATACTGATCCTATTGCTATTGGCATTCTCCATTCCTGCCACGGCACAACGTTCCCTCAGTTATTCCATCGACCAGATGTCGGATAACAGGTTTCATGCTATCTGTGAAGACAGTATGGGATTTATCTGGATTGGAACCGAAAACGGACTGAACCGTTTTGACGGATACCGTTTTTACCATTTTTTTCACGATGATTCGGATTCGCTTTCACTATGCAGTAACTATGTAAAATCTCTTTTCCTCGATAATGACGGACGATTATGGGTCGGGACCGGCAGAGGAGTGCAATACATGAATCCTGGTGAAAAAACGTTCCATACCGTAAAGTTGTCGGACAATGTCATGCCCTATGTTTATCAGTTATCTCAGTTGAGCGATGGCAAAATATGGGTTGTGACTTCGGGTTACGGCATTCATCGGATAGACCCGGCTTCACCCGACACGGGTGAAAACATGACTGCAATAAATTCTCAGGCCGGAGTTAACGGAATGTTTCGTGCCATTCTGGAAGACCGGTCAGGTATTATATGGTTGGGTACACCTCTGGGTGTAATAAGGTATGAACCATCCACCGAACAGCAGTCCTGGTTTATGCCTGACATTATAAACCGTGATATTACCGGCTTGCACATGGATAGCAAAGGTGACATCTATATAACTACCAACCGCCATTTATACAAGTTCCACAGCAAGACCGGTAATCTGGAATCAATCACACCTCCTGAAGAATTATGGGAGATAACACATTCGTTCATGGACGGATCGGACAACCTGTCATTGTCAATACGCGGCAAAGGATTGATCGTTTTGAACCACAGTACCAATGAACTGCAACGTCCTGATGCAGGTTCTATTGAACGCATCCTTGACAATTTGGATGTGAGTGTCATGTATAACGACAAGGTTGGTAATAAATGGGTGGGGTGTTTCCTCTCCCAACTGATGCTGTTCACCGAAAACGATTCCCGCAACAGCTTGAGTTACCGTCAGTTTTCTGACTACAGAGAACCTATCTCAGGCTCAGTTACGGCGCTTACTGTGGACCATAACGGGAACCTCTGGATAGGTTATAATAATAACACCCTGACCAAGATGGCTCCTGACGGTAAAATCATTCTGAAAGGTTCTCCAAATTCACTGGCCAATTCGCTGTTCAGCGACAGTAAAAACCGGATATGGGTAGGACTGTTCTATGGCGGACTATCGCTGCTCAGACAACGCAGCGGTCATCTTGAAAATGTAGTGCGTAATGAGATTGCTTCTATCTCATCCATTGCCGAGGACCTTCAGGGACGCATCTATTTTTCCGAATTGGGTGACGGGTTTTCCCGTCTGGATCCGACCGATATGAGCGTGACGCACTACACAGCTATTGCCAAACATATTGAAGGACAATGGTTGTCCAACGTTTGGATCTATTCCATGACCGTGGACACCCACAATCGCCTCTGGATAGGACACGAAAATGGAATTGACTGCTTCGACATAGAGAGAGGTGTCTTTATTAAATTGAATGATATAAAGAAGGTCATCGGAACCTCAAAGAGTTGCCGTACCATACTGGCCGATTCAAACGGACTGATCTGGTTCGGGACTAATCGGGGACTCTTCATGTATGACATCGACAGGGCTTTCGTCCAGGAGTTCACTGTTGAAAACGATATGACCAGCGATGATATTCGTGGTATTGTCGAGGACAACAGCGGTAATATCTGGGTAAGCACGAAAATGGGATTCAATCGCATTGACCCCGGCACATACACCGTGAACCGCTTTTTTTCCGATGAGAAGGCCTACAATAATGTTTCGGCATTTGACAGTCGTACCGGAGCGGTCTATTTTGCAAGCAACTACGGAATAACCACTTTTGACCCGGAACACATTAGCAGCGGTTCGACACTGAACAAAGTTCTGATTACCGGACTCTACCTGAAAGACCGCCGTATGACTTTTGACATGACTTCAGGAGGTAAGCATATATCGGATAAACCGTTTATCATGACTGACAGGCTCAATTTGGCATACAAGGACAACTCATTCACCATGGAGTTCAGTACCCTCAATTTCGGGTATGAGAATAATATTATTTACGAATATACTCTTGATAACAAAAACAGAGAAGACTGGTCCAGTACACCTGCCGGAGTAAACAGGATAAATTTTTACAAACTGGGATACGGCAATAATCATCTTACTGTAAGGGCACGCCTGAATGACTCAGTATCGGAACCGCATACATTCCTTATAAAGATAGCGCCGCCATGGTATGCTTCAATGCTTGCATATGTTATCTACATTATTATGATAATAACGATTGCGACCGTAGTTATATATGTGCTAAAGAACAAGCGGGAGAAGGAGGTTAATGCCACCAGACTGGATTCATTCATAAATGTGGCACATGAGATCTGCACTCCCATGACCATGGTTATTTCACCGCTTGAGGAGATGCTAGGCGATGACAACGTCCCTAATGAAAAGATGCTGCAGCTTCGGCAGATGCACAAAAATTCCGTCAGGATACTCTCGCTGATAAATCAACTGCTTGACATCCGGAAATATGATGAAGGAAGTATGGAGTTACGGTTCGTTGAAACCGATATAATCAATTTCCTGATGGGACCGATTGAACTCTATATGCAGACGGCCGAACACCGTGCTATTGCGTTTAATTTCCGTCATGCCATTGTGGAGCTTCCGGTATGGATTGACCGTGACAGTATTGACAAGGTTATGATTAATCTTTTGTCAAACGCATTCAAATATACGCCAAACGAAGGTGCGATAGAGGTGAGCGTTGACGTGGGAATTGACGATTCCGAGGCCGGACCGTTACACAACTACGTCAAGATATCGGTATCTGATACAGGAAAAGGACTTGATGATGTTGATACCGACAGGCTTTTCGACCGTTTCTATCGGGCACACAACGATACTACTACAAAGACGATAGGCATGGGCATAGGATTGAATTACAGCAGCATTTTAGTCAAAATGCATCACGGTGACATAAAGGCTGAAAATCGAACCGACGGCTCTCAGGGAAGCATATTCTCGTTCCGTTTGCCGCTTGGTAACAGCCATCTAAAACCCGAGGAGATTGTATCGTCCGAGGAGGTAACACGTACACATCTGGAGCGTGAGCGTTCAGGTATAGAACTGTCGGAACTGGAATCCAAACGCTCTTCAGGCAGCTCAATCAAGGTGCTTGTGGTCGATGATGATGATGCTATGCTGAACTATATAAAGGAGAGCCTGATGCATTCGTACCGTGTATATACCTGCCGAAACGGTAGTGAAGCGCTTAAGATGACTCTATCACATAAGCCCGATATCATAGTGTCCGATGTTGTTATGCCCGAAATGGACGGTATTCAGCTTGTAAAAGCCCTGAAGGGTAATTCTCTTGTCAGCCATATTCCAATTATACTTCTGTCCGGCAAGAGCAAGCTGCAAGACAGAGTGCTGGGTATGGAAATCGGCGCCGACTACTATCTGCCCAAACCGTTCTACATGCGTGAACTCAAGACAATTATAAATAACCTGATAACTAACCGTCTTATTGTGAAGGGTAAATTCTCAGGTAAACAGGAGCAAAAAGATAAGGTGACTCCGGTTGAGTTTATGTCAAGTGACGAACAGTTTATGAAACGCGTTATGGAGGTGGTAAACAAAAACCTCTCCAACAGCGAATTTGACGTTGAACAGATGGCTAAGGAGATAGGGATCAGCCGTACACATCTGCATCGCAAACTAAAAGAGCTTACCGGATTCCCATCTGCCAAATTCGTGCAGAATATAAGGATGCAGCAGGCTATGAAACTCCTCAAGGAGAAAAAGAACAATGTTTCGCAAATTGCTTACTCGGTAGGTTTTTCGTCACAGACTCATTTCTCAACCACCTTTAAACAGTACTACGGGGTTTCTCCTACCGAATTTATCAAGCAAATTGACTAAGGCTCTTCAAACGAATGGAGAAGCTCTATCTCTGCAGCCCAAAGAGATTCGTCAGGCGTCTCTATGATGAGCGGCATATTGTCCAGTGCGGGGTCACGCATGATACGTTTAAAAAAATCCAATCCCAAGTAACCCTTGCCTATGGAGTCGTGGCGGTCCACGCGCGAACCTAACTCTCTTTTACTGTCGTTCAAATGGATAGCCCTGAGCCACTCCATTCCCACAACTTCGTCGAACTCCTGCCAGACATTGTCGTAGTTATCCTTAAAATTGTATCCGGCAGCAAATGTATGGCAGGTATCAATACAGATCCCAACGCGACTCTTGTCGTTGACACCCTCTATGATACGTTTCAGGTGCCAAAATGCAAATCCTACATTCGACCCTTGTCCTGCGGTATTCTCAATGATGGCAGTTACATTTGAACTCTTTTCAAGCGCCATATTGATACTCTCGGCCACCCGATCAAGACACTCCTCAACTGTTATCTGTTTCAGGTGACTGCCGGGATGAAAATTGAGCATAATAAGTCCCAGTTGTTCACAACGTTTCATCTCATTGATAAATGAATCTCTGGATTTTTTAAGCCCTTCGGGGTCGGGACTGCCTAGATTTATCAGATAGCTGTCATGGGGCAATATGAAGCGCGGTTCGATACCGCTTGCTGCAACCTCCTTTTTGAACAGAGCAACATCCTGCGCAGAGAGCGGCGGGCTAAACCACTGGCGCTGGTTTTTTGTAAAGAGTGCAAAAGCCGATGCACCTACTGCAACAGCATTTAAAGGGGCATTATAGAGACCGCCTCCGGCTGATACATGTGGACCTACATATTTCATATTCTATCTCTTTATAATCTGTTTAGCCTAATTCCACGACTGTTATACCATGGCCGCCGAATTGTACATGCTCGTCATAATACTTTGCAACGGCGGGGACAGTATGCAGATACTGCCTAATCAAATTTCTCAGTATGCCGTTGCCCGTACCGTGCAGTATGCGCACTTTGCTCATGCCAATCAGAGTGGCGTCATCGATATAGTGCATCACCGTTTGAACAGCCTCATCGCCGCGCATGCCGCGTACATCAATTTCAGGCTGGAATGCCAATTTTCGATTGTAAATATCGTCGTGAGTCTGTTGGCTTATAAATGTGTTCACACGAGTCTCACGGGGTGTTTTAACGGCCTTTGCGGGTTCTAATCGACTGGATTTTACAGTACTGGAAATTTGTCCGAATATCACCGTTACATCGTTTCGTTTAACAGAGACCACTTCACCGACCGATGTCTGACCCTTCAGCCGAACAGTGTCACCGACTTTAAAAATATGGCTTGTTCCCGTTGCTTTGGGAGTCTTATCTTTTATAGATTGCTCTAATTCTGCTGAATCGACAGTTTCACTCTCCTTTTCAAGTTTGCGTTTGCGGCGACGTTCCTGGCTCTGAGAGATACGCTCCATTTCACGTTGAATCTTGAGTTCTTTTTCACCGGCTGTTTGATCTTCATCCAGATTATCTCTGTAATCGGTCAGTTTTTGTCGGGCAATGCGTGTCTGCTCCTTTTCGGCCTGAGATTCTTTAATGGCGCGTATCGTATTTTCAATTACAGCATTGGAGCCACTGATAAGTTGATCTGCCTTCTCCTTTGCCTCGTTAATGATTGACTTACGCTCTTTTTGAAGCGACTCCAACTCGGTGCGATACTGTTCAATCTGCTTATCCAGCTGTTTTTCAAGAGTATGGACGCTCTGGCGTTTATTCTCCCAGTAGCGTTTGTCGCGAACAATATCCTGAAGATACTTGTCGGCATTTATATAGTCACGCCCCACAATCTGTGATGCATCTTCAATGACATCTTCGGGCAGACCTATCTTGCGGGCTATCTCCACGGCAAACGAACTGCCGGGATTACCTATCTGCAGTATGTAGAGCGGTTGCATAAGATGGCGGTCGTAGAGCATGGCGCCGTTCCGTATGCCGCTGCTGCCATCGGCAAAATGTTTCAGATTCTGATAATGGGTGGTGATGACACCGAACACGCGATTGCGGTTGAAACGCATCAGTACGGCCTCGGCAATGGCTCCGCCTATGTTGGGCTCGGTACCGCTCCCCAATTCGTCAATCAGGATCAGACTGCGGTTATCGGCGTTTTTCATCATGTTTTTCATATTGAGCAGATGGCTTGAATAGGTTGACAGGTCGTCGTCTATACTCTGCTCATCGCCTATATCGATGAAGATACTCTTGAATATTCCGGCATGGCTGTTGGGGCGCATTGGAACAGGTATGCCGCATTGCAGCATATATTGAAGCAGTCCCACGGTCTTCAAGCAGACAGACTTTCCACCCGCGTTGGGACCTGAAATAAGCAGTATGCTGTTTTTGGCATCCAGCTCAATATCAAGCGGCACTATCTTCTTATCATGTTTGGCCAGAGATATCTTCAAGAGCGGATGTTCTGCTTGAACCCAGTCCACTGTTGATTTGCGCTCAAGTACCGGTTTACAGGCATCAAAATCGATTGCCAGACGCGCTTTGGCGCGGATAAAGTCAATTTTGGCCATAAAAGCATACGACTCGGTTATGGAGCCTATGTGGGGACGTATCTTGTCGGTAAATGCTGTCAGGATCTTTATTACTTCACGCTTTTCATCGGCCTCAAGGCTGCGTATGCGGTTGTTTGCTTCGACGACCTCCTCGGGTTCAATGAAAACAGTCTTACCCGATGCCGATTCGTCATGTACAATACCTTTTATCTTACGTTTTAGAGCAGGGGCCACAGGCAGCACTAAACGGCCGTCACGCATGGCAGGAGCTGTATCCTTCTCAACAAGTCCGTCAGCCTGAGCCTGCTTGAGAATAGTATTAAGAATACGTGAAATGCTGAATGAGGTGTTTGCCAGATCCATTCTGATACGATAAAGGTCAGGCGAAGCGTTGTCTTTGAGCTTACCGAATTTGGTAAGGATACGACTTATCTCTCGGGTTATTTCGGGGAAGAGGGTTACACTTGATGCCAATTCGGTCAGGTTAGGGTAGAGACCCCGGTTCTCCTCTTTGTTCAAAAATTCCACAATGTCGCTTATGGTTTCAAGTGACCGCCACAAGTTGAGAAGTTCGGCTTCATCCAGCCATGTGCCTATTACTTTGATACGGGCTAATGCCTCATGCAGGTCATGATAGTTCTCGTCAGGGAAAGGCTTCTCTTCGGTCAGGATCCCGACAAATTCCATTGTTTGGTCCTGAGCTGTCTCGATACCCTGAAAATCTGTCATGAAGTGCATCTCTTCTACAAGTTGCATTCCGAGATTACAGATGCACCGTTTGGAGAGCATCTGCCTTATCTCATCAAAACCTATTTTTTCTTCAAAATTATCAGGGTAAATCATACTATTCGGCAGCTTTTAAAGACTCTGTTCTACAAGAATTTTTATATTGTCGGTTCCCGTGCGGTTGATAAGCCAATGTCTTATCAAATCCATATCAGGAGCCTTTTCACTAACAGCATCCTCCTGGAACGACAGGATACATATAAAAATTGTATCCTTAGGAGCTCCGTCTATGTTGAACGAAACGTGACGTGACAGAGACATACCTTCAATTTGTGGTACAAAGATACCTAATTCACGGGTCATGGCACTGACGGCAAGCGTATCAATGGTACGTATAGAGGACAACTGTTCCTGCAGATGCGAAATCTGCCTGTTCTTTTCATTTATAAGATCCGTATAACTGCTCTGCAGCGCCGTTATTGCTATTCCGCTATCATTATGATCAGATTGCCGGACTATCAGATCAGTCCTAGGCAGATGATAAACGCCGGACATCTGATTTTTCAGGTTATTTATTACATCATCGGACAGCGGCTCACCAAACAGACGCACCTCGATTGATGATGGTTTTTTACGATATAGAGGATAGTATTGTGCCGATGATTCAACCACAATTGTTTTTTCAAAATCAAATGCCTGCTCAACAAAATACCTGTAGTTGGAATCAAATGATGAGCGCTTTATTATGGATATAGCAATGATGACACTAGGGATAGTAGTAAAAACAATTATAGCTATCATAAGGCGGTTCAGATTTCTTTTTCGTATAGAATCAATCTCTAAAACTATATTGAATTTCATTATACGGGTAATCATGAACGCCGCCAGAGCTATGAATATGCTATTAATGGTAAAGAGATATAAGGCTCCCAGAATGAAACGCAACTGCATTGTAGCCAGTCCATAACCTACAGTACAAAGCGGAGGCATCAGTGCAGTAGCAATTGCTACGCCCGGAATAACAGTGCCTGTACGATCTTTACGAGTCTGTGCTACCATACCGGCAAGACCACCAAAAAATGCAATCAAAATATCGTAGGTTGTAGGTTGTGTTCGAGCTAGAAGTTCACTTTGGTCGAAACTTATCAGCGGCAATGTGAAGAAAATGGCCGATGTGATCAAACTCACAATAACCATTATAAGGAAGTTACGGAAGGATTCTTTAAGCAGATTGAAGTCGTAAACACCCATAGAATAACCTACACCTATGATAGGACCCATCAGAGGCGATATAAGCATGGCACCTATTATAACGGCTGTGGAATTGATGTTCAATCCTAAAGATGCTATAAAAATGGCAAATATAAGCACCCAGAGATTACTGCCCTTTATCATTATGCCTTTGTGTACATTGGCGTTAATCTCATCTTGTGATGCTGCATCGTCACTCAGTGTAAATCTGTCTAGAAGCTTTTCTTTGATAAAATTTTGAAACTTACGCTCTTTTCTTTTATTATTAGTTTCAATGTAGGCAGAATTTTCTATATTTTCCTGATTAGCAGGATTTTTACCTTTATTATTAAGGTCTTTCATTTTCTTATTATCCATCGTTTAATTAAAGTAATGTAGTATATTTTGTGGATTTACAAAATTTTCTGCAAAAGAAATAAATAAAACGGATATTGTTTGCTGTTTGCAGAAAAAATGTCCAACTTTGCACCTGCTCTAACGGAAATTAACAGCCGTCAGGGTTTAAAGGAAGGATGGCAGAGTGGTCGAATGCGGCGGTCTTGAAAACCGTTGACCTTCACGGGTCCGGGGGTTCGAATCCCTCTTCTTCCGCAAAAAGGCGTTCCTATGGACGCTTTTTTTATTGCATATATCTGTTAAAGGGTGCCACAAACCGTCTGACAGCTTACTTGTCACACGGCAGAACATATATCTTTTATCATCAAAAAGAGTAAAAATTATGCAGGCCGGGTCCATTTGAGGAACGGCCTGCATAAAGTAGAGATACTATTATTAATAGTTACTTGCTAATGTTGATTTTGTAGTATTTTGTCTGCATGCTGCTGGTGCCGGGGTAGAGATATTCGGCAGTAATCAGAGCCGTGCCCTCATCGCCCTTGATCTGGTTAACCTTGAAGCGCATTGTTGACCATAAGCATTCGACCTTGATCTTTGACTTCTGACCGGGCTCCAGTTTGTAGTCCATTTCGTAGTTGGAGTTATCCACATAGCCGTTAGCATCGGTAGAACGAACCGGAGTCTCAGGTAAAGTTATCTCCTTACCACCTATCGTGACATTGAGAGTTGGAGGTATCGGACGCGTCAGGGATTGTACTGTGGTGTTGAATCCACAGCCATAGAACTGACCTATTGCACCGTCAACGGCACCGTCAAATACCAGATAAATGGCATGCTTACCCTCAATATCATCGACAAACTCAGATACATCAATGGTATATTTATTAACCTGATCTCTAGCTGCGGTTGATGGGATCTTGAACTTTCCTATCTCCTTACCGTTCCAAACTTCATTCTTCCAGGGACCATCCATCATGACTGTGACAGTGATTCCGCCCTCGGACTGCGGTTTGAACCAGATATTAAACAGGGAGTGCATCTTTGATGTTGTACCGTCAAAAGCCTTGATGCCCTTGCTGTCATTCTGAAGACCGCCAAATCCGAAATATTTATAACCGATAATGTCGCCGGCATTAACATTGGCAATCATTTCATTGCTCCAAATATCCCATGTGTCCTGCAGAGCATTGTTGTTGGTAAAGAAACAGGCATAACCGGCCGAATAGTATGCATAGGGTGGGAGGCCGTAAATATTGAAACCTTCCGATGTTACCTCAGCACCTGTATAATGGTCACCGTTTGATGCATGAGCTGTCCAGACCTCGTCAGGAGCATATGGATCATACCCCGTAATGGTTACCTTACCGCCTTGAGCAACCGGCTTCTCGTCACAAACAATCTTGACGGGAGCCACCATTGACTGACGGGCGTTTCCAAAGCCGCGAGCAGGACGGTGATAGAATATGTACCACTGATCACCTATCTTCTCTATGCTGCCGTGAGTGTTGTGCGCAAAATTCGAAGTCATGAGTCTGGTTCCATCCTCGTTCAGTGTTACACCGCGGGAGTCAACAGCCACGCCTCCGCTGCGCCAGGGGCCGAGGGGAGAGTCGGCATAGCAGTAACGTAGGGCCGAATTAGTTGAACCCAGTCCGTAGTCGGGACCCGAGTAGCCTGAAAATATCATGACATACTTGTTGCCTACTTGACGGATTGACGATGCTTCAAAGAAATTGAACTGACCGGGATCCTGTCCTTCGGCCAATGCGGGATAAACCGTACCTTGCGGATCGCGTACCACTCCATAACGGGAGCTGGCCGGCAGGAAGAAATCAATCCTTTCTGTACCGGGACGAACAGAGTACATGGTGGTCTGGTCAAGCTCGGCAGCGGTGGAGCGTTGGAAGCCCCAGAATCCGTATGCACGGAACCCTATGGCGTAATCGGGATCGCTGCTGTCGGTGATCTTCTCGATGAAAACCGATGGATCAAAGCCCATACAACTACCCTGTATAGTTGCACCGTTCTCATCCAGGTTGAGCGGAGTGAAGGGACCGTCGGGGCGGTCACCCTTACAGACCATAGCTTCACGACGGGGACCGCGACTGTGCGGATAGAGGTAATAAACCTTCTTTTCCTTGCCCTTTTCATCCTTTTCAATAACTTCTACAAGGTCGGGGGCATACATAACATCCCAGCGCCCGTTGGCGGCCTGATAGGTGAATATGGGACCGTCGTCACGCCATTCGTTAAGGTTTTCAATAGGGGCTGACCACATACGGATGTCAGGACCGCAGTAGCTCCCGACCCTTACATCATGTGAACCTATTATGTATGCACGATACTTACCGGGGCGGTCAGGATCCTCAAATACACGAGGTTCGCCATCTGGCACATGCTCCCAAAGGGGCAGATAGGGGTTGCCACCGTTGTAATGGACAAATCGCTTAGAGGCTTTTATAGGGCCATCTTTCTTTGCAGCAAACGAGACCTGTGTAAACAGGACCGATACTACGGCGCATACAAACAGCAGTTGAGCGCCTTTTAAAATTCTGTTGATTTTCATTTAACTGTATAAAATTATTTGGTTATTTAGGTTTATTAGATACTCTTTAGAATGCAAAAATAGAAAAAAGTTAAATTAAATCAAGCATTAACGGTAAATCGGTTTCAGAAATTCCTTTTTCAAGCAGTATTTCACAATCTTTATGAAATTCCTCTTCAAAATGTTCCCGATCCGATAATCGTATGCTGTGACTGTACATGGTTGCAGCTTGCTGCACATTTCCCGTCGTCCAATAGACGTGTCCTGCATTAAGATAATCAATATAGGTTGGTTTAGCAGCCAGCAACTTTTCATAATACTCAATAGAGCGGTCTGTCCTGCCGGCCAAAAAAGCGCACCACGCTATAGCCCTCCATGCCTTAACGTAGTCCGGTTTAAGATAATCCACCTTGAAGAATCGCGACAAAGCCTCCTCATAACGTTTCAAGTCCACCAGGCAATCACCTATCTGGATCTGCAGTGAAAGGCTGTCCGAGCTGTATTTTTCGGCCCTTAAAAGCAGTTCAAGGGCCTTTGTGGACTCTCCCTGCATACGGTAGCACTGAGCTGTGTGACGTAACGTCCAACTGTTATCAGGTTGCAGTATATCGGCGCGGATATATGATTCAAGCGCTTCGGAATAGGAGCGTATGCGCTGTAAAGCGTAACCTTTCTGCTGATAGAAACGATAGTCGGCCGAGTAGGGGTTGCCTCTCTTCTCCATAATATAATAGACCTGTACCGATTCGGCAAAATATTTTTTTCGCAGCAGCCAGGCTGCTATGGTCTGTTCCGCTGAATCGGTCTGCAGCAGTATGGAGAGAGGACTGTTTACAAGTAGGTTAAGATTCTCTGTAAAGGGATTGTTAAACTCGTGCCGACGGGCAAACAGATTGAAAAAACGGTATAAATCCTGAGCATACTGTCGGGCTGTCAGGTTTTCACGGGTATCGGTTGAAATGCCCGATTCGTCAAGTTCATCGTCAATCTGGCTTGTAATCTGCTCTATAATAAGGTCACGCTGAGAACGCGGTATTTGCGAGAAGGTAAATGCAAATGAATATTTATCGGAATTACAGAAGACTGTGGTGGAGATTATAGAACGTCCGATAGGCGAATTGCGGAACGCTTCATCTTCGAAACTCATGCTGACATCGGGTTGCTCAATGCTGAACGGACGGAACCAGTTGGCTATATTACGGAAAAACGGGTAGTTTTTCAGATTGGCAAAAGTACTCATATAGACATCGGCTCCCTCCATTTGCAGTTCGGTCATCTGCATAAGTTTATCCTTGACATCACTCGTCTCAAACCATTCCATCCAGTCGGGACTGACGTCGTCGCGCTCCATGTCATCGGTCATCAGGTCGCCCAACTTCGGGTTGCGTAACATGACAGGGATTATCTCCTCCCGCATACGGCGGTCTATCTCCTTGGTCTCACGGCACATCAGCAGGGACATCTGCACTTTCAGCATACGCTCTCTTATACGCGGATTGTCTGCCATAAGTTCAATGCGACTCTCTATCTCGGAGAACCGGGGCAAAATGTCAGTATAGTGTACCAGCGTCACGGCGAGACCTGTCAAGGCACGTATGGAGACGCCTATACTCAAATTGTCGGACTCACGGCAGAGGAACAGGCACTTCAGAGGATCAAAGCGCTCCAATAACGCCAGAGTTACCGCACTGACCGCGAACATGGCGTCATCCTCGTGTATCAGAGGTGATTCAACCAGTTTTTGCATGCTTTCATATTCATCGCTGCTCCAAAGTCCGCTGGTCCAGATCATATCGAAAAGATCATTAAGATTCGCCTCATGAGCCGGGATATCGGGTATTTCGGTATATGATTCAAGCGCTGCCCTGAGTCCGTCGATGGTATTATGTCGGAGCATGCGGGTGCGCATATGCTGATAATAGAGCAACATTGAGTTGGGCTGGAGACGGGCCTGCAGGATATCGTCATTCAGCAGCAGAGTGCGGCGCACCAACTGCCGATAGACTCCGGCACGGTGGATGTCAGGCGACCCCTGACTGAAATAGTGCAACATATACCGGTAAGAGCGTTCAATATCCTCAAAAGCCGATGTGATTGACCAGTCAGACAGACCCGACATCTGGATTCGGATCTGTTCTAAAGCCTCCTTCATGCACGATTTGAGCAACAGTTCCCTGATTTGCCCGGCACGCTGTTTAATTTCGTCATCGACCGTCATCATAGAGAAAATAAAAAACCGCCGAAATGTTCCGGCGGTTCCAAATTTACGGAATATATTTCAATATTAGCCTTTAATTGCAGCAATACCGGGCAGAATCTTGCCTTCAATTGCTTCGAGCAGGGCGCCGCCGCCGGTCGATACATACGAGACCTTGTCGGCAAATCCGAACTGATTGACTGCGCTGACCGAATCACCGCCGCCAACCAATGAGAAAGCGCCGTTCTTCGATGTGGCATTTGCCACAGCGGTGGCAATAGCCTTGGTTCCGGCCTGGAAGTTGCTGAACTCAAAGACACCGGCAGGACCATTCCAAAGGATAGTCTTGGATGACTCAATTACCGAAGCCATAGCCTTGGCCGATTCGGGACCTATGTCCATGCCTTCCCAACCGTCGGGTACATTGTCGTTGTCAACAACCTGTGTGTTGGCGTCGTTGTCAAACCTGTCGGCTGCAAGACAGTCCGTTGGGAGTACAATCCTGACACCCAACTCATCGGCCTTATTGAGAATTGATAGAGCCGTATCAACCTGGTCGGGCTCACATAGTGAATCGCCCACTTTTCCGCCTTTGGCAAGCACGAATGTGTATGCCATTCCGCCTACAATTACCAGATTGTCAACCTTATGAAGCAGATTCTCAATAATGGTTATTTTTGAGGAAACCTTCGAACCGCCTATAATGGCAGTAACAGGCTTTTTAGAGTTATTGAGCACCTTCTCAACAGCCGTTACCTCTTTTTCCATAAGGTAGCCGAACATTTTGTGACCGGCATCAAAGAAGTCTGCCATGACTGCCGTAGAAGCATGTTTGCGGTGAGCGGTACCGAATGCATCGTTCACATATACATCGGCGTATGAAGCAAGGGTTTTGGCAAATTCTTTTTGAGAAGCCTTAAGCTCTTTCTTTGCTGCTTCGTAACCGGGATCCTCTTTCTCTATGCCACGGGGCTTACCCTCTTCCTCGGCATAGAAACGTACGTTCTCAAGCAGCAGCGCCTCGCCGTTCTTAAGAGCGGCAACGGCATCCTGAGCCTTTGCACAGTCCTCGGCGAACTTAACGTCAACGCCAAGACAGGTTGAGACATGTTTAAGAATATGTTTCAGTGAGTACTTGGGATCCGGATTCTTCTTGGGACGGCCCATATGTGAAGCAATTATAAGACGACCGCCGTCAGCGATTATCTTCTTAAGGGTAGGCATTGCAGCTACAATACGGGTATCATCGGTGATATTGAAATTTTCGTCAACCGGAACGTTGAAATCAACACGTACGAAAGCTCTTTTACCTGAAAAGTTGAATTTGTCAATTGTCATAATATCTGTTAGTTAATGGTTTTTAAATACTCAGTGGCGTAAAATTACTTATTTTCAATCATACTAGAATAATTATTTATTAAAAATCCACCGGTCAGCGCCAGTCCTCACTCTCTTTGGTCTGAAAGTATTTTGAGTAGGGCGGCAAATCATGAGTAAGCCAGACGTTACCGCCGACAATGGTGTCATGTCCGATTGTGACGCGTCCCAGTACCGAAGTGTTGGAATAGATCACTACGTTATCCTCAATTATAGGGTGACGCAGAATGTTGATGGGACGGCCGTTCTCATCGTATCTGAAGCTTTTTGCACCAAGCGTAACTCCCTGATACAGTTGAACATGATTGCCAATAATTGTAGTTTCGCCTATTACCACTCCGGTACCGTGATCTATGCTGAAATATTCGCCTATCTTAGCGGCGGGATGAATATCTATTCCGGTCAGGGAGTGTGCCAATTCGGTTATTACACGCGGCATCACGGGTACGCCCAGCTCATGCAGGCGGTGCGCCATACGATAATGTATCATGGCCACCAGTGACGGGTAGCACAATATGACCTCCTCCTGACTTATGGCGGCGGGGTCACCGTCATATATGGCCTTGACATCGGTCCCCAGAAGACGGCGCAGTTCAGGTATGGATTCTATAAAATTTTGTGCTATCTCGTCGGCACAACATGGTATAATCTCATTGAATACGCGCACCAGATAGTCAACCTGATGTGACAAGATGGTGTACAGCCGGCTAAGTGAGGTTGAAAGGTCAATCGTTCCGAAGAAATTGCCAAAGACGAGATGCCTGAAAAGCTTCACGGCCTCCTTGATCTCTGCGCGGTCAAGTGAACGTTCCTCAACCAAAGGAATGTACTTATCAGGCTTTTGCAGAGAATGCTTAACCTCTCTTATACTTTCTAAAATGTCTTTCTTTTCTTTGTTCATATCAGTAAGTATTTCAATTGTGTAAAACAGAGGACTGTTTCTTATTGTTTTTCTTAAAATAGGCACAGCAGTCAAAAAGAACGCACTTTGCACATTTCGGATTGCGGGCTGTGCATACATACCGTCCGTGAAGTATCAAATGGTGGTGAGCGGTTGACAACCGCTCCCTAGGGATATGTTTGACCAACTCCTTTTCGACACTGAGCGGTGTCTTACAGCGTGCCGGCACCAGGCCGATCCTGTGGCTGACTCTGAAGACATGCGTATCAACCGGCATAGCCTGTCCGCCGAATGCTACGGCAATCATCACGTTGGCGGTTTTTCGTCCAACTCCCGGCAGAGTGACGAGCTCTTCCATGGTCGAAGGGATTTGACCGCCATAATCGGAAACCACCTTACGGGCCATCGCAGCCAGATGTCTTGCCTTGGAGTTGGGATAAGATGCACTTTTAATATAAGAAAATATCTCTTCCTCGGTAGCAAGAGCCATCTCATTAACCGTAGGATATGCCTCAAAAAGGGCAGGAGTGATCATATTGACTCTGCGGTCTGTGCATTGCGCCGACAATATTACCGCTACAAGCAGTTGGTAGGTCGATGCAAAACGCAACTCTGTTCCGGCCTCGGGATACTCCCTTGCAAGCTTTTCGCCGCATTTCTCATATAGTTCACGCTTTTTCACAGGGCCGTTGGTCTGATTTTATGGTCAACACCGAAAGCCGGTTCCGTCTTGCCGCTCAATTGGCATGTTCAAACGTCTTGAGGAAACGGACGTCGTTCTCGGAGAAGAGACGCAGGTCTTTAATCTGATACTTTAAATTGGCAATGCGTTCAATACCCATGCCCAGAGCATATCCGGTATATTCCTTGCTGTCTATTTTGCACAGTTCAAGCACGTTGGGGTCAACCATTCCACATCCGAGGATCTCCACCCAGCCGGTGTGTTTGCAGAATGCGCAGCCCTCACCGCCGCAAATGTTACAGCTTATGTCCATCTCGGCCGAAGGTTCAGTAAACGGGAAATAGCTGGGACGCAGGCGTATCTTGGTGTCGGGACCGAACATCTGCTGTGCAAAATATAAGAGAGCCTGCTTCAAATCGGCAAAACTCACATTCTTGTCCACATAGAGAGCTTCGACCTGATGGAAGAAGCAGTGTGCGCGATAACTGATGGCCTCGTTGCGATAGACACGCCCCGGACAGATTATTCGGATAGGGGGTTTGGAGACCTCCATAACACGGCTCTGTACCGATGAGGTGTGGGTGCGCAGAATGATATCGGGATGTGCTTCGACAAAGAAGGTATCCTGCATATCACGTGCCGGATGGTCATCGGCAAAGTTCATCGATGAAAATACGTGCCAATCATCCTCAACCTCGGGACCATCGGCCAGTACAAATCCCAAACGGGAGAATATGCTGATTATCTCATTTTTAACTATGTTCAGCGGATGCCGTGTGCCCAACGGTATAGGGTAGGCAGTTCGTGTCAGATCGGGCTTGTCAGCAGCAATATTGCCGGCTTCTGCGCTCTCTTTAAGACTGTTGATCTTATCCTGGGCAATTGTTTTCAGAGTGTTCAATCTCTGTCCGACCTCACGTTTCTGATTGGCGGGTACATTGCGGAAATCGGCCATAAGGTCATTGATAATACCCTTCTTACTGAGATATTTAATACGAAGAGATTCAACCTCACCGACATTTGAAGCCTGTAACCCGTTTATCTCAACGATAAGTTTTTCTATTTTATCAATCATTGCTTGTGCTGTTTTCAGAGGTGCAAAATTAACAAAAAAGATATGTAACACCAATTACTTTCTCTATTTTTGCAGTCAAATGAAGATAACAGAATATTGCTCTTTAGCCCGTTATAACACGTTTGGAATAGACGTAACAGCCGACTGTATGGTGGAATGGGCATCGGCCGACGAACTTATTGCCCTGCTGCCCGAGTTAAAAAGACCTCTGCTGATGATAGGCAGCGGAAGCAATCTGTTGTTTACAGGCAACTTCCATGGCACGGTCCTGCATTCTACAGTTGACGGCATTGACGTTATAGCCGAACAAGGATCTCAAATTACGGTGCGCGTAGGCTCAGGCGTAAAATGGGACGATTTTGTGGCCTATGCAGTCCTGAACGGATGGTGGGGCATTGAAAACCTAACGGGAATTCCGGGTGAGGTCGGCGCCGCCGCGGTACAGAACATAGGAGCCTATGGCGTTGAGGTCAAAGACGTTATTGATACCGTACAGACAATACGCCTATCCGACTGCACGAGGCGTGATTTCAGCAATGCCGAATGCGGCTATGGGTATCGTCAAAGCATATTCAAGAATGAACTGAAAGGACAGTACGCCGTGACACATGTCATTTTCAGGCTTTCCCTGACACCGCAACCGAAGTTGGAATACGGCGCTCTTGAACATGAGGTGGCAAGGCTGGGAGGCCCTGCGTTAGCCAACATAAGGAGCGCTGTAAGGACAATACGCGAAAGCAAACTGCCTGATCCTGCGGTTTTGGGCAATGCCGGCAGTTTCTTTATGAATCCGGTGATCCCCGCCGCCCAATTCGAACGGCTAAAATCCGAATTTCCCGATATCGTCTCTTTTCCTGCCGATAACGGTATGGTCAAAGTCTCCGCCGGATGGCTCATTGACAGGGCGGGCTGGAAAGGACGTTCAATTGGACCTGCCGCCGTCTATGAGAAACAGGCGCTGGTCCTGGTAAACCGAGGCGGAGCAACCGGAAGCGACATTATCAGACTTGCCGATGCTATAATAAAAGATATAGAAGAGAAATTCGGAATAACCCTTAAAACCGAAGTAAACTATATATGAAACTAACTTTTCTCGGAACCGGAACATCGATAGGAGTGCCTGAAATGTGTTGCAATTGTCAGACCTGTTTATCAACGGACCCGCATGACAAACGTCTGCGTACATCGGCCCTAATAGAGACCGGGAAAGGAAATATAGTGATTGACTGCGGACCTGATTTCCGTCAGCAGACCCTCAGGGCAGGTGTGGAGAGCATTGATGCCATCCTGCTTACCCACGAACATTATGACCATATAGGCGGTTTGGACGACCTTCGCCCATACTGCGCCAATTCTGAAATGCCAATATATGCCGGGCAAGATGTTATACAGCATATTATGGAGCGTATCCCATACTGTTTCGGCAAGGAGAAAAAGCCCCGCACCCCGACAATGAAGCTGATTGAAATAACACCGGGAAAGACCTTTACGGCTGCCGGAGTTGAGGTAATGCCTATACAGGTCATGCATGGCAATATGCCCATCCTGGGATTCAGGATAGGCGGTTTGACCTATATAACGGACATGAAAACAATCGACGGCAGCAATTTCGAACTCATACGCGGAACCAAAATACTGGTGGTAAACGCCCTGCACACCAAAGAACACCCGACACACCAAAATGTGCGTCAGGCCGTCCTGTTTGCCGAAAAAATTAATGCAGAACAGACATGGCTTATCCATATGAGTCACCGCGCCGGCCTTCATAAGGTCATGAACGCCAAACTCCCTCCGCACGTCAGCTTCGCACATGACGGCCTAACCATCAATTTCTGAGATCTTGCCTGACCATTGTTCACTAATTTCCCCTGAAATGGAAATTTGTCCTTCAAAAGCCATGAACACTTCTTTTTTCCACATTGGGACACCCAAAAATTGAGAGGATAACGTTGGTTTTAGTATTTTTTTGCTACTTTTAAATCGGGAAATAAATAGAGAAAGATTATGGAATTGTTTGTAGTCTTTTTCATTTATTTTATAACATTATTATGGGGAAATTGACCAAGTATGAAATAAACTAAACTATACCGTTATGCTTAATTCTATTTTTGTTATTGTGCCAATCAGCTCAGTCTTAGCACTTTTATTTGCTTATTACTTTTATAAGCAGATGATGAAGAGTCCGGAAGGAACTGAAAAGATGCAGACTATTGCCAAACATGTGCGCAAAGGTGCATTTGCTTACCTAAAACAACAGTACAAAGTGGTACTTATTGTTTTCATTATTCTTTCGGCCATTTTCTCTTTTATGGCCTATGTTCTGAAAATTCAGAACGGCTGGGTTCCCGTTGCATTTCTTACCGGAGGCTGCTTTTCGGCACTTGCAGGATTTTTTGGGATGAAAGCAGCCACTTCGGCATCGGCCAGAGTTGCCAATGCTTGCCGTAAGTCATTGAATGGGGGACTGAAACTTGCTTTTCGCAGCGGAGCCGTTATGGGGCTGGTAGTTGTTGGTCTGGTGCTTGCCGATATCTCTTTCTGGTTTTTGGTTCTCAATCATTTTATTGAGGAGATGGACAGCGGTTATAAGCTGATGACTGTATGTTCAATTATGGTAACCTTTGGTATGGGAGCTTCCACTCAGGCTCTGTTTGCCCGTGTGGGAGGAGGAATTTTCACCAAAGCGGCCGATGTTGGCGCCGATCTGGTCGGGAAGGTGGAGGCCCATATTCCTGAGGATGATCCGCGTAACCCTGCAACCATTGCCGATAACGTGGGCGATAATGTAGGCGATGTGGCCGGAATGGGCGCCGACCTTTTTGAGTCGTTTGCCGCTTCTATCCTTGCATCTGCACTTTTGGGAGCTGCCGCATATTTTGATTATGGTAAAATTCAGTTAAATGCGGTGCTTGCTCCTATGCTTATTGCTGCCGTGGGAACTCTGCTGTCAATAGTTGGAATCTTTATAGTACGCACTCACGAAGGAGCCTCGCAAAAGCAGTTGCTGCGCTCTCTCAATACCGGTGTTTACTTTAGCGCCATCTTTATTGTCATACTTTCATTCTTCATTTTAAAATATCTTGCTTTACCAAACTATATGGGTGTTTGGGGGTCGATAGTGGTGGGACTGCTTGCCGGGATTGGCATAGGTCAGTCAACCGAGTATTTTACTTCAGCATCTTACAAGCCAACAGTAAACATAGCCAAAGCAAGTAAAACGGGACCGGCTACGGTGATTATTGCAGGTATTGGAACAGGAATGATATCGACAGCTATTCCTATTATTATTGTCACTGTCGCCATTATCCTTTCTTATCTGTTTGCCTCAGGCTTTCAGTTTGGCGTTGAGACACTGAATATGGGACTCTATGGAATCGGTATTGCAGCCGTGGGCATGCTCTCTACTTTGGGCATTACTCTGGCAACCGATGCTTACGGGCCGATAGCCGATAATGCGGGGGGAAATGCAGAGATGGCCGGATTGGGACCGGAAGTACGTCAGCGCACAGATGCTCTTGACTCTCTCGGCAATACCACTGCCGCCACAGGGAAAGGCTTTGCTATCGGCAGCGCTGCCTTAACGGCTCTTGCTCTGCTGACCTCATATTTTGAAGAGGTACGCATGATGTTTATTAATATTCTTGATGCACCTCAAACCCTTATTAATAAGGTACCTGCCGTTGAGGCTTCATTTTACGACTTTGTGCAGCATTATGATATTCACCTTATGAATCCTCTCGTTATTTCAGGGATGTTCATCGGGGTGATGGCCGTGTTTATGTTTGCCGGCGTTACCATGAATGCAGTGGGACGCGCTGCACAAAAAATGGTTGATGAAGTACGCAGACAGTTCAGGACCATAGTCGGCATTATGGAAGGAAAGGCGGAGCCTGACTATGCCCGCTGCGTTGAGATATCAACTAAGGGAGCTCAAAAGGAGATGCTTGTTCCATCAATACTTGCTCTTATTATTCCCGTGCTTGTCGGATTTATTATGGGAGTTCCCGGCATTGCCGGATTGCTTATTGGAACCATTACTTCCGGATTTGCTCTTGCCATATTCATGGCAAACTCGGGCGGCGCCTGGGATAATGCCAAAAAGTATGTTGAAGAGGGGAACTTTGGGGGCAAGGGTTCAGATTCCCATGCAGCTACAGTAATCGGTGATACCGTGGGTGATCCGTTAAAAGATACTTCGGGACCTTCACTTAATATCCTTATCAAACTGATGGTGATGGCTTCGGTGGTGACGGTGGGAATTGCCGTTTCTTACCATTTATTGTAGCTGTTTATACGGTTTACATAACATTATAAAGAACAAAGAGGCTGCCCTTATCGGACAGCCTCTTATTTTTCCCGGACGGTTTTAAATTATTCCTGATGCGGCGGTCTTCTAGACGTTGTGCCGTATTGTTCACGGACATTGGACCTCAATGTCTCCAGAATATCCTGTTTCATACTAAGCACTTTCTGCTCCGTATCGCCGCGTTTGTCAGGCTTGAACAGTTTATTGTACTTTGGCCTGACCAGCTTAATATGTTTGAGCGGCCGGTCTGCAATATCAACAATCGGACCTGTAATATCAACTCCAAGTCTAATTGGTAAAGGTGTGTCAGTGAGTGATATATGATATCCGCAATCAAGGTCCTTATTGATGTTGTGGCGGCCTGCTATAACAGCCTGGTACCTATCCATATGAATAAGGAAGGGATAGAGATCAACCTTGTTGCGCAATATCTGAATCTCAACATCAAGGCTGTCAATCACATTCGTGGCATTTTTACTCATAAGGAGTTTCTTCTTTATGCTGTTAAAGACCTCATTGTCCATAATCACAAGATTCTTGCCCTCGATGGCGGCAGCGCCTATCAGAGTTGACATTTTAGGCCAGTAGTCAGGCTTGACTTCGGTTTCAACAGCTAAATGGAACTGAGCCTTGCCTGAAAAAGATTTCAGCATGGGCAAAATGGAGTCCACAGAGGGGACAAGACTTATAAGTTCATCTATCTCAATGTCCAACAGGTGGAAATCAAGCTCCATAAACAGTTCGTCAATTGAGGGCGACTTATAAATGGCGGTAAGCTGCATTTTGGCGGCATCGGACGAGAAACCAAGCTCCTGTAATACGGCAACACCATCCTTTATGGTAACGTCGCCGCCTACATTGGTAAACAGGTGATCGTTATAAGTGATTTCCGCAAAGATGGTGTACATGGTCAGGTCTATGCCTTTGGGGACCATAAATGGAGCAGTCAGAGTGTCATTACCGGCCTCTATTGGTTGATTTAATGCCACACCTTCACTCTCGTCACCCGTAAATCCGTTTAAGAATCCAAGCAGTTGGGTAACGTCAACATGGTCCGATTCAAGATACATTTCTCCGGTAAGAAGTCCGGTCTTTTCTATAAATTCACCGAGATTATATATGTCACCCCAGACAATGATGTCCGAATTGCCCATGATCATACGGCTGTCGTTGATTTTGAAACGGTCTAAAGTGAAGTCTATATCCAGTTGCGGGAAGAGTACAGGTTCGGCAAGCATCTCCAGATTTCCATTTTTAACGCTCATCTTGAGCTGTGGATCCCATTTGAGAAATATGTCATCTTTTGTTTCATCATATCTGGACTTGGCAAGCAGCGTAGTGTTGCCCATTGATGCTTTGAGCATGGAACCCATGACAGCAGAAAATTCGTCAAATTCCAGATCAGCCATCATGGCGGTGACACCGTCGGCAGGAGTTATGGTAGCGCTGAGGGCGGCATTGTGGAACGTAGCCCTTATGGTGTCCATAACCGCATCAAGACATGACAACGATATATCCACGTTGGCGCTCATTTCAGTCAGGGTGTCAGTAAGTCCTATGACCGACGCAACCAGATTCAGATCCTTGAAACGAGCGTCAATCGAGGTAGAATCGACCAGAAGCAGCATCAAATCATCGGCATTAACAAAAACATCGGCGGTCTGACGGGTCTTGTCAACAGCAATAGTGCTGGGATATTGGACTGTGGCCGTAACATGTCTCGATTCGGCATGCAGGGAGTCATTCATCGTGGCATCCAGATTCCTCAGCGCGACATTAGCCACGGCATTTTCAAGATTTATGCCGGACTCCTTGATGTCACCTTTTATGCTCAGATCAAGTCCCATTATACCGTGTACGTCAATCCCGTCAAGGAGATCTTTGTAAGCGGCCGGGATCATAGATACAAGCTTATCGATGTTGAGGTCGGCGGTTCTGATGCCTGCACTTCCTTTAACTATGGAGGAACCGCCCAAGACACCGTTGGCATTGAATCCTATGCGTTGACCGTTGACCGTCAGGGCCGCTCCGTTTGGAATGTTGAAACGATCTACATTGCGGTTAGTCTTTAAAGGTATGGATAGTTTAAGCGGCCATCCGGGCAGATAGTTGTCGCCATTCATATCAAGCCATAGGGCAGGGGTTGAGAAATCCGAAACAAGCGATACCTCATCGCCGTAAATCTTGCCTTGGGCACTGAATGAGAAAGATTCCGAACGGGCTTTCAGCGGAGATATGCCGTCGTCCATGGAGATGTCGGCTCCCGTAAGGCTTGCCAACAGTCCGGTGTTGACGCTGGAAAGATCAGTTTTTAGACCTCCTTCAAGATTTAGAAGAAGGGATTCGAGTGTTGCCCTTGTCATGTATCCGGTGGAATCTGTCATCTGCAGATCTATATCGTTTGACGTGAACGAGAAGCCGCTCATATGGAGACTGTCACCTGCCATTGCAGCCTCATCGGCCTTCATGGTTATGCGTCCGGTTGTGGTGGTCATCCCGTCATTCATGAACTTCAGGTTGGCCGCACCCATATTAAATGCCGCCTTAAGGTCCTCAAGGCCTTCGTTGCCGAGCCTGCAGGTCATCTTGTCAAGGATCAGATTCAGGTCATTTACAACCGCGTTCATAGTGCCCTCGGCAGCATATGTGTTGAGGGCCTGTATGTTAAAGTTGCATGCAACATTATCGGCGTATTTAGAGAGTTGTCCGGTCCCCTTCAAACCTTTGACAGATGCCTCCAAATTGGTAGAGTCATTCTTTATGGCAGCATCGATCTGCGCAATGTCCAAAGTAACACCGGCATCCAGACCGTCGCGGTCAAGCAACCCTTTCAGCTTTATGCCCAGATTGTCCAGATGCATGGCAGTACCTGAAAAGAGGTCGTTATATGCGATATTGACATCCGACACGATAATATTCTGAAGGTCAAGGTATAATTCCATCTCCTGCTCCTCTGCAGGTTCATCAACGGCACCGTCGGTCAGGAAAGAGAGATTGCCGTTACCCTGAGGATCAGTAAAAAGATTCGCCTGAACCTTGTCCAGTAACAGATTGGTAAGGATTATCTTATTTGTCTTAAGATAGGTTTTCAGGTCAACGGTAACGGTAAAACGATCTATATAAAGAAGCGTATCATTTGGTGATGTCTCCATCTCATCATGGACAAGCACTTCGTTGAGACATAGTCCCAAGAAAGGGTAGGTACGTACCAGTGTAAGGTCGGCATTTTTCAGGTCAACTTTGCACGGAGCATTACTGTCAATGGTTTTTTGAGCTAATTTGGTCAGTTTTGACGGAGTAAGTATCGTCCAACAAACAAGAGCCACAATAATTATTATGATTGAAAGTATCGCCCCCAGGATGATACCTGAAATCTTAAGGATTTTCTTCGTTGTAGCGTTCATTTACTTCTTTGTAAAATATATTTTCTCTTCTAACGGGTCATTCTTATCATATGCCACCATCTTCTTGTTGGAGAGCTCTTTGATGACAAAAGTGAGATATGCCGTCTTGCCGGCCTGTCCTTTTCCGGTAAAACGCAATATAAGCTCATCGCTATCCAAACGCCAGGTAAAGGGGAGGCCGCCCTCTTTATCGTACGATTCGCCTGTGTAGTCACTGTGAAAAGTGTAATCATAGCCGTCGGTAGCAGACCAGCTGCCTATAAGCATCTCCTCGTCAAAATACTCTAAGCCGCAGCCCGTAAAGATAAATAGAGTGGTTACCAGAATCGGCAACAGACTGGATAATCTCTTCTTTTTAATATCACTCTTCATATTGGAATGTAATGTTTACTTTATTAATAGTCTTATCGGGGCGTAAAGTTAAGTAATTTTTATTCGCTTTTACATTAAAAGGTGGAAACAAAAAGGTAAATTTGCAGGGCTTTTAAGGATTTAGGTATGTATAGAACGCAAACATGTGGAGAACTCAGGCTGTCCGATGTCGGCAAGACCGTGACTTTGGCAGGGTGGGTTCAAAAAATAAGAAAAATGGGAGGCATGGTTTTCGTAGATCTGCGGGACAGTTACGGAATAACGCAACTGGTTTTCAGTGAAAGCGCCGATGCCGATCTGAGCGATCAGGCTAACCGTCTTGGCCGCGAATATGTGATTCGGATAACCGGAAGCGTGGGTGAACGTTCCAATAAGAATCCCAAAATACCTACAGGCGACATAGAGATTCTGGTAAACTCTATGACAATAATTAACGCAGCCTTGACACCCCCCTTTACCATCGAAGACGATACCGACGGAGGTGATGACCTGCGCATGAAATACCGTTACCTCGACCTGCGCCGTAATTGTGTGAGAAGGAACCTTGAACTGCGCCATAAGATGGTCATGGAGGTACGAAAGTTTCTGGATGACCTGAACTTCATAGAGGTTGAGACCCCAATACTTATAAATTCCACGCCTGAGGGAGCACGGGATTTTGTGGTGCCATCACGCATGAATCCCGGTCAATTCTATGCTCTGCCACAGAGTCCGCAAATACTCAAGCAGCTGCTTATGGTATCGGGATTTGACCGTTACTTCCAGATAGCCAAATGTTTCCGCGATGAGGACCTGCGCGCTGACCGTCAGCCGGAGTTCACGCAAATTGACTGCGAGATGTCCTTCGTGGAGCAAGAAGATGTTCTTCAAACATTCGAAGCCTTGATCAAACACCTGTTCAAAAGCATACTCGGAATAGAGATGGACGAACCCTTCCAACGCATGACCTGGCAGGACGCAATAAAATACTATGGCAGTGACAAACCCGATTTGAGGTTCGATATGCGTCTTGTGGAGCTGATGGATATATTGAAAGGACACGGATTCAGCGTTTTTGACACTGCCTCATACATAGGAGGTATTTGTGCCAAAGGAGCAGCGACATACACACGTAAACAGATAGATGCTCTGACCGAATATGTGAAGCGTCCGCAGATAGGCGCCAAGGGTATGGTCTATGCCCGTATAGAGGCCGACGGCACCGTCAAGTCCAGCGTGGATAAATTCTACAGCCAAGAGATGCTGCAGCAGATGAAGAGCAGGTTTGCAGCCGAGCCGGGCGATCTTATACTCATACTGAGCGGTGATGAGATAATGAAGACCCGAAAGCAGCTTTCCGAGCTCCGTCTTGAAATGGCAAATCAGTTGGATCTAAGGAAAAAGAATGAGTTCAAATGCCTGTGGGTGATAGACTTCCCCATGTATGAGTGGAGCGACGAGGAGAACCGCCTCATGGCCATGCATCATCCCTTCACAAGCCCTAAACCCGAGGATTTTGAACTGCTTGATACCGATCCCGCTGCTGTACGTGCCAATGCATACGATATGGTCATCAACGGCACTGAAGTGGGCGGCGGTTCAATCCGTATTCACGACAGCCAATTGCAGGCCAAAATATTCAAGATACTTGGATTCACTCCCGAACAGGCTCAGGCAAAATTCGGTTTCCTGATGAACGCATTCAGGTATGGTGCGCCTCCTCACGGAGGTCTGGCATTCGGTCTGGACAGGCTTGTGAGTCTGTTCGTAGGTCTGGACAGCATCCGTGACTGTATAGCATTCCCCAAGAACACCTCCGGTCGTGACATTATGCTCGATGCTCCCGGTCCGATTGAAGAGGTACAGCTTAAAGAACTGAATCTGAAAATCACTCCTTCAGAATAAACTCACAAAAAGATATTTGTTATTGTCGGCAAATAAGCGGATATTTGCACCGCAATTTTGCAAAACAATTTTCAGGGCAGGGTGAAATTCCCGATTGGCGGTAAAGTCCGCGAGCCGAAAGGCAGAACCGTTGCGACTACGGTACCAACAGTTAAAGTCTGGATGGAAGAAGAAAACTATGAGAAAAAAGACAATTCTGTCAGGCATGACCGTGCCTGCAAACTTCATTCTTGCCAAGAGCACAGATGAATCCTCACCGAATGCAGCCGCATCGGAAAAATCAGTGAGTAACAATTATTGTGTCAGCCTGAAAAGGTTGCTATACTTTCTATTTCTCTGCTTGTGCATAAGTTACAGTGCTGTTGCACAAAATACTACAGCAGGAATAAGTGGCACAGTAACAGATATTTACACCCATCCCGTTGAAGCAGCGAATGTACAGATTATCAACACCGAAACGGGAGCCGGATACGGCGCCATAACAAACCGTCACGGAGTCTATTCCATATCCGGACTCAGATCCGGTAAATACGAGGTAAGGATAAGCTTTATAGGCTACAATACCGAATCGTTCAAAAACATAACATTATCGGCGGGTCAACAGTATAAGTTAGATGTGATACTGAAAGAGTCCGGTTATATGATTCAGGATGTGGAGATTACCGCCGTAACCTCTAAGTTCACCGAAACACGTACAGGGCAGACCTACAATGTGAAGAGCGGCCGTATAGAGATGCTTCCTTCGGCAAACCGCAGCCTGCTGGATTACATAAGACTGTCTCCGTATAGTGGCAGCAATAACACCATGGCCGGCCGCGACGGCCGTTCCACCATGCTGACAATTGACGGAGCGGTGATGAACAACAGCTTTGGACTCTCGCCGGCTCTGCCCGGTAACGGCACACCCATATCGATCGATGCCGTTGATGAGGCGCAGATAGTGATTGCACCGTATGATGTGCGTCAAAGCGATTTTACCGGCGGCGGGATAAATGTTGTGACAAAATCCGGCACCAACAATTTTAAGGCTACACTCTATTCCTACTATTTCAATGAGCAGATGCGTGGGAACAGAATAGACGGAGCTTCATTGGGTAACCGTAACGATGAAATAAAAAAAACATACGGACTGACTTTAGGCGGGCCTCTGGTAGAGAACAGACTTTTCTGGTTTGTCAATATGGAACAGGTCTCCAGACCCGGTCCGATAACGGAATGGAAGCTCTCCGATGACGGCATATCCGATATAAGTTCATTCACAAGCCGTGTCACCGCTCAGGATATGAATCGTTTCAGCGAAGCTCTTGCAAGGTTCGGATACGATGCCGGCAGCACCGATTTGACCAAAGGCGACCAGACCAATAACAAAATTTTGGCTAGATTGGACTGGAATATTTCCGACCGGCACAATCTGATGCTGCGATACAACTGGACAGGAAACACGCAGTGGTACACACCAAACGACAGAAGCACGGTAGGTATAAAAGCGACATCGGAACGCATATCGCATAACGCATACGCCTTCCGCAACAATTGCTACACCATAAACGATGTGGCATGGTCGGGAGTGGCCGAGTTGAACAGCCGGTTGGGTAATAACATCAGTAATAATCTGTTATTTACCGTATCCGATGTAAGCAATCTGCGCGATTCGGAGTCTGCATGGTTCCCGCACATTGATATATGGAAGGATGGGGACGCATTTATGAGTGCCGGATATGAGCTCTACTCCAAAGGAACGGGAAACTACGTGCGGACATACAGCGCATCGGACTATCTGCGATGGACATTCGGATACAGCACTATAACAGCAGGCCTGAGCTATCAGTACCAGAAAGGCGCAACTAATTACAGAATGTTTGGGACGGGATATTACCGATATGCCTCGCTCGATGATTTTATAAATATGGCTGCTCCCGTAGCGTTCGGCATGACATACACTTATGACGGAGTTGCCGACCCGGCTTCAAGGACATCGTTCGGACAGAGTGCGGCATTTATACAGGCTGAGACCCGTCTGTTTGACAGACTGTCTGTTACTTACGGTTTACGTGCCGATCTGATGCAATATTATGAAAAACTTGAGACCAACAGGCTCTTTTTGGATTTGGACTGGACAAGACACTATTATGCCGAAGGCACAGAGCCCGACGGATATGAATCACCGCGCATAGATACCGGACTATGGCCCGATACTCATATTCAGTGGTCTCCCAGAGTGGGATTCAACTGGGATGTTACCGGCGAAGGCAAAACGGTGATACGGGGCGGTGCAGGCCTGTTCAAAGGACGCATACCGCTGGTTTTCTTCACAAACGTACCCAATTACAGCGGTACGCTTCAGAATTCGGTAATAGTTACCAACGACAAACATGGAGTGCTTTCCGATTTGGCAGGCGACGGTTTCCGTTACACTGAAACTTCGCTGCGTGAGTGGCTGGCCGGTCTGACCGATTCCGATGGAAACAAACTCTATCCTATGACTTCAGGCACAGGAACAGTGATAAACAATGCTACCGTATGCGGTGTAGATCATAATTTCAGGCTGCCGTCCGTACTCAAATCATCGCTTGCGGCCGACATCAGCCTGCCGCTCTCATTCCCGGCTGCAATAACCATTGAAGGGATATGGAATAAGGATATAAACGCCGTCTGTACCGAAAACCTGAACATCAGGCATGCCGATTCGTATGCCCGGTTCAGCGGCAGTGACAACCGCATTGATTACCGGCATTCTGCCGACGGCGAGAGCTCCGAATCATCCGTACTTGTTGACAGCCGGGTCTCACCGGCAGGAGGCGCGGTTGTCATGAGGAACACCAACAAGGGTTACAGCTGGTCGGCAGGCGTTACTCTCTCACTTGAACCTGTCAATGGCCTTAATGCCGAATTCTCTTATATCCGCATGGACTCCCGCTCGGTCTCCGATATGACCGGTGCTGCACTCTTTTCGACATGGAACAACACTCCGTCGGTCAACGGTCCTAACGAAGAGGTTGAAAAAGTATCGGCTTACGCAATTCCCGATAAATTGACCGCCGCCATTACATATAACTTTGGCGGAAACCGGTTAAAGACCAATATCGGTGTTTTCTACACCGGACACAGTGCCAGCAGTTACAGCTATGTCTATACCAATGATATGAACGGTGACGGTATAAACAACGACCTTATCTGGATTCCGGCTGCCAAGGATGATATCTTATTTACCGATAAAGGAGGGTTCACGGCTGCACAGCAACAGGAAGCTTTTTGGAACTTCGTGAATCAGGACCCCTATTTGAGCGCTCACAAGGGAGAGTATGCCGGAGCCAATGCTGCAAGGATGCCATGGCTGAACCGTTTTGACCTTCATATATCTGAAAAGTTCAAGCTGTTTGAGGTGCGCGGCAAGGCCAACTGGCTTCAGATATCGGCCGATCTGATGAATGTCGGCAATCTGATCAACAGCAAATGGGGCGTGTCACAGACACCGTCGGCCTGTAACGGCGGTAAGATTCTTACCTTTGATAAAGAGAAGTCATCGGATGCCGGACAGCCGGTATATACTCTCTACAGCACGGCTGACGGACTGGTTTCAAAGACATTCGACAGATTGAAGTCAACCTCCAACTGCTGGTATCTGCAACTGGGAATCAAGTATATATTCAACTAAACTTGTCAGATATACAACCAGATAATCGAGACCGCAGCCAGAACAATACCTACCACCTGATGCGGTCTCATTTTTTCATTAAACACCGTCCATCCCACAACTGCTCCTATGGCCACTATACCGATATTATGGATAGGGAAAAGGATAGAGGAGTCGATGGTCTTCATGGAGAGCATCAGGGTGTATGTGCAGAAATAGTTTGCTGCACCGAGCGCTATGCCTCCCAGCAGATTTTTCCATTTGAAAGGAACGGAGTTTCCGTTTTTGTCCTTCTTGAAAAACGAATATATACAAAGAATACCGGCTACAAAGAATATGGTTGCTGTGACAAGAGAAAGCTCGCTGTTGACCATCGACTGCGACCACCCGACACGGGCAACGCTTATACGGTCCTGGATTATCTTGAGCATGGAGGCGCTTAATCCGAAAGTCAAAAAGACTGTAATCGGAGCAATAATATCAAGGATAGAGACCCTGCTTGCCGACCTCTGCGGTTTGCCGGTCCAGATGGTCAGTGTCATGGCTACCACCATAAGGCAGATAGGAAGCCATTTGGGGGCGTCGCTGCCTGCTATGAAGAGGTATGAGACTATGATGGGTATGACCATCGAAGCCCGACTGGAGACTGTAGATATGGCCACTCCTACACGACGGGTAGATGCAGATAACATTATCATACCTGCCACAAAGACAAATCCCAGTAAAACTACAGGAATAAACCATTTGGCCTTAAAGGGATTAACCACAATCTCACCGTGAAGAGAGAAGATCAAACCCAGAATGAAGGCAGTTATATAGTTGAAGAATATTGCCTGAAGCGAATCGATACCTTTGAGCTGAAATAACTTAAAAAGAATAGAGAACATTGCAGCACATATTGTTGCAATGATTAGAAATATTATTCCTGCCATAATCTACTTTATAAGACCGCGCTCACGCAACATAGGTTCGGTTTTGGGGTCACTGCCACGGAAACGGCGATACAGCTCCATGGGGTCATCGCTGCCACCTTTCTCGAGGATGTTCTCCCGGTAGCGGCGACCTGTCTCAGGATTGAGAAGACCCTCTTCACGGAAAGTCTCAAAAGCATCGCAGTCAAGTACTTCGGCCCACAGATAGCTGTAATAGCCGGCACAGTAGTTGTTATTGAATATATGGTTGAAGAATGTGCCGCGGTAACGGAACTCTATTTCGGGAATCATACCCAACTTAGCCGTTATAGCAGCCTCGAACTTGCTGTCTTCAAAATCTGTATAGTCAGTCAGCATATGATATTCCATATCCAGCAGAGCGGCCCCCACAAGTTCAACGGTTTCGAATCCGGTATTGAAATTACCGGCATTCTCTAATTTGGCTATCAGCTCATCAGGAATCGGCTCTCCAGTCTTGTAGTGGAAAGCATACTGTTTCAAAATGGACGGCTCTACAGCCCAGTGTTCCATAATTTGCGAACACATCTCCACAAAATCGCTGGGTACGGATGTACCGCTTACCGACGGGTAATGACACTTGGTGAGCATACCGTGCAAGCCGTGTCCGAACTCGTGGAATACGGTGCGTACATCATCGATTGATAGCAGAGAGGGCAGGGTGTCGGTAGGTACCGAATAGTTACACACATTCACTACGGACGGTCTCTGATCTTCTCCTCCAAAATTATAGGCATCTACAAAATTGGTCATCCAGGCTCCCTGACGCTTCGTGGGACGGACAAAACAGTCGGTATAGAAATAGGCCAGATGACTGCCGTCGGCATCAAGGCACTCCCAGGTAGCTACGGACGGATGATATACCGGCAGATTGTCAACAGGACGGAACTTGATTCCAAAAAGCCTCTCGGCCACCATGAACGCACCTTTAAACGTATTGTCAAGAGTGAAATAGGGCTTTAGCTGCGACTCATCCAGATCATATTTGAGCTTACGCAGCTTCTCGGCATAATACCACCAGTCCCATGCAGCCAATTTGAAGTTCCCGCCTTCGCTGTCAATGATCTGCTGCATCTCGTCACGCTCCCGCTTTGCCTGCGGCAGGGCATACTCCCAAATAGCCATAAGCAGGTCATAAGCAGCCTCAGGGGTCTTTGCCATCCGGTCTTCAAGCTGCAAATCGGCAAAGGTCTCATACCCGAGAATATTTGCCATTTCGTGTCGCAGGGTAAGTGTCTCCTTTATTATCTCTTTGTTATCATACTCATTGTCATTGTTGCCGCGATTGTAATAGGCCCGGTACATCTGTCTTCTCAGATCGCGATCCTTACAGTACTGTAAAAAAGGTATCCAGCAGGGTTTCTGTACGTTAAACACCCATCCCTCAAGGTTTTTCTCCTTTGCACGGGTGGCAGCGGCCTCAAGCTGGCTTTCGGGCAGCCCTTCAAGACGTTTTATATCGGTTACGTGGAGTATGTAGGCGTTGCTCTCGTTTAAGTTGTTCTCGGCAAAATTGACGCGCAGCTCACCCAGACGGTTCTGTATCTCCACAAAACGGGCTTTGACCTCTTCATCCAGCAACGCTCCGCCTTTTACGAAACGGCGGTAATATTTTTCAAGCACTTTTTGCTGTTCAACGGTCAATCCCGAACTCTCTCTGTTGTCATATAAAGTTTTGACTCTGTTGAAGAGGGTTTCGTTCATATAGAGATATGAGCTGCTCTCGGTCTGCATAGGAATGACCTTCTTCTCGGTCTCTTTCATAATGTCATCGGCATCGGACTCCATGAGATTGAAGAAGACATTACCCACACGGGCAAGCAGACGGCCGCTGCCCTCAAGAGCCTCGATGGTGTTTTCGAACGTCGGAGCATCGGGGCAGGCTGCGATACTGTCAATTTCGGCTTTGAACCTACGAAAGCCCTCTTCAAATGCGGGCATATAGTCAGTCGATTCTATTTTATCAAACTCTACAGCGCCAAAAGGCAAATTACTCTCTACAAAGAAGGGATTTACCCTCTTTTCACTGCAAGAAATGGTAAGCATAATAGTCAATGCATACAGCAATAAACGTGATTTATTCATAACATGTCATATTTAACCGCAAAAATAACACCTTTTTTGCAGAATCCGATGTTTATCATTTCCCTCATTTCCATTATCTTTGCAGCGCTATTGAAAAACTAATTCATAATTTAATGAAACTTTTAAAAACAATTGTCGCAGTTATGGCCGTTATTGTAACGGTTTCCTGCACGGGAAGCAAAAAACAGAGTATTATGAAGAGAGAGGAAGCTAAAAAGATTCTGGTCGTGGTAGATCTCCAGAGAGATTTTATTGACGGGACTCTTCCGGCAGCAGACGGAGCTAGTATTATTCCATCTATTGAGGGAATAAAAAATGATTTTGACATGGTCTATTTCACTCTGGACTGGCATCCATGGAACCACTGTTCTTTTAAGGATAACGGTGGTATATGGCCGCAGCATTGCGTGCAGTACACTATAGGAGCAGGTCTGCCCGATGGCATTCTTGACAATCTCGATCCCGCCAATACACGGTTTCTTCCCAAGGGCAGCGACCGGTCCCAGGAGGAGTACGGACAGTTTTCAAAAACTGTAGCAACCGATCAGAATTTTTTTGTAAAAGGTGATAAAGTGGTGATTTGCGGTATAGCCGCCGAATACTGTGTACTTGAAACACTCAAAAATCTTGTACGACTCAGCAATGAAATTGGATTTGAAATATCTGTTTTTTTGGACGGAGTGGCACATATCGAAAATAATACTCCGCTTGAGGAATATATGAAACAAAACGATATAAAGGTTTACAAATAACCGCGTTATGAGTAATAACAACACTGTGGTCAGTATGTTGGAGAATGATCTCTACAAATTTTCCATGTCATACTATTACCAACGGATCACACCCGAGGGTATAGGTACGTTTGCTTTCACTGACCGAAACGGTATGAAATTCACGCCGGAGTTTGTTGAGATACTTAAGGCAGAGTTAAAGAAAATAGGGAGACTTGCACTGACTGACGAGGAGTATAAGTGGTGCCTTGCCAATATCTACTTTATACCTCAGTACTATTTTGAATGGTTAAAGGGATTCAGGTACAATCCGGATATAATCAAAATATTTCTGGACGAAGAGGGGCATCTGCACATTGAAGCCACCGATCTTATTTACAAGGTAACACTTTATGAGATTCCCATATTGAGTACGGTATCGGAAGTATATTTCAGGACATATCAAAATATCGAACCGGACTGGGATTACATTGACCGTCAACTTGAAAAGAAGGTGGCAATATCCAATGAAAACGAACTTAAATTTGCCAATTTCGGTATGCGCCGCCGGTATTCGCACGAGATGGAGGACTATGTTACCGGATATTTGGCACGTAATGCAAAGTACTTCATAGGCTCATCGACCGTCTATTTTGCAATGAAATATCAATCCGTCCGTGAAGATATAAAGCCGATTGGTACAATGGCGCACGAGCTTATGATGGCCACAGCGGCATTTATGGGTCCTAAGGAGGCCAACTATCACGTAATGCGTCGTTGGACTGAAGTTTACGGCGGAGCTATGGGTATAATGCTTACGGACAGCTTCACTACCGATGTGTTCCTGCGCAACTTTTCGCTTGATATGGCCAAGTTGTATGACGGTGTACGTCATGACAGCGGTGACCCGTTCGAGTTTGGCGACAAGATTATAGCCAAATACGAATCATACCATATTAATCCCAAAACAAAATCGATAGTCTTCAGCGATTCACTGGATTTTGACGGTGCGCTCTCCATATCCAAATACTTCAAGGAGAGGATTAACGTCTCATTCGGAATAGGCACCAATCTTACGAACGATGTAGGCACTGTTAAGCCGTTAAACATTGTGATGAAACTAAAAACTTTTCAGGTAAATCCCAGACAGCACGTTTACCGCTGCGTAAAGCTCTCGGATACTCCGGGCAAGGAACTGGGTGATCCCGATGAGGTTCACAGCTACAAAGTAATCCTGGGGTTGGTTTAATTTGTTTTTTTCTGTAAAATATAATACCTTTGCGAAGCACTTTTATAAAAAGGCATGAAAATCAGGGAGATAATTGATGCCCTTGAAAGATTCGCGCCTCTGCCGCTTCAGGATGATTACGATAACTCAGGCCTGCAAGTTGGAACTACAGGGACGGAAGCATCAGGGGCTTTGTTGTGTTTGGATGTGACCCGCCGGGTTGTCGATGAAGCCATCGAATCCGGTTGTAATTTTATTGTGTCACACCACCCGTTACTGTTCCGTCCAATGCAAAGGCTAACCGATGACAATGTAGGCAGCATAGTGATGGATGCGGTAAAGGCCGACATAACCATATACGCCTGCCACACCAATTTGGATAACGCCGCCCACGGTGTCAACACGAAAATTGCCGGTATTCTCGGGCTTACTAAAACAAGACCGCTTGATATGCATCAAGACGGCAATGGCGCCGGACTGATAGGAGTATTTGAACAGCCGCTTGACGAAGATAAGCTGTTGGCCCAGATCAAGGAGAAGTTCGATGCTGCCTGTATAAGACACAATGGTAATATAGGTCGTAAAATACGCACAATGGCTATTTGCGGCGGTTCAGGAGCATTTCTAATAGATAAGGCAGTAGAGCAGGGCGCCGATGCCTTTATGACCGGAGAGATAAGCTATCACCGTTTCTTCGGATATAACGGAAAGATAAAACTAATTGAGACCGGACATTTTGAGAGCGAACAGTTTACCGTTGATTTGATAGCCGAAATCTTGAATGATGAATTTCCCGAATTAAGGACAATAAAGACAGGTGTCAAAACAAATCCGATAAACTATTACATAGGATAGACAAAAACAGACATATAATTTAAATTATGGCAAAAGAATCAAAAAAAGACCCCGCTGAGTTTTCAGTGGAAGAGAAGCTCAAGGCATTGTATCAGTTGCAGACCATGCTGAGCGAGATTGACAAGATTAAGACTTTACGCGGTGAATTACCTCTTGAGGTACAGGACCTTGAGGATGAGTTGGCCGGCCTGAACACCCGAATTGAAAAGATCAAAGGTGAAATAACCGATCTGACCAAAAGCATTGCCGATAGTAAAGTGGCAATAGAAAGGTCAAAAAGCCTGATTGCTAAATATACTGAACAGCAAGACAATGTGCGTAATAACCGTGAATTCGATGCATTAAATAAGGAAATTGAATATCAAAATCTTAACGTTGAACTTGCCGAAAAACATATCCGCGATTTTTCAGCTGCAATGAATGCTAAGAATGAGGAATTACAACACAGTCAGGAGCTTATTTCAGAAAAATCAGAGGATTTAAATATAAAAAAGGGCGAACTGCAAGAGATCATCGAAGAGACACGTCAAGAGGAAGAAAAACTCCGTGAACGTTCAAAAAGCATTGAGTTGACGGTTGAACCGCGTCTTCTTCAGTCATTCAAACGGATACGTAACAACACCCGCAACGGCCTGGGTATAGTTTATGTGCAACGTGAATCATGCGGCGGCTGCTTCAATAAAATCCCACCACAGCGCCAACTTGATGTCAGGATGCGTAAAAAGATTATCGTATGCGAGTACTGTGGCCGAATTATCATTGACCCGGAACTTGCCGGCGTAAAGGAGGAACAAAAGGTTGTAGAAGCTCCCAAAAGACGAACCCGTAAAGCAGCTGCGGCCGATGAATAATTAAAATGATCCGGTTTATGATGTGACCCTCAAAAGTTGAACGGTTTAGATAATTTAAGAGTAGGTCTCAGATTGGAACAAAGCCCGGTATTGATATGAACCCCGAAAGTTTTTTATCTAACTTTCGGGGTTTTGTTATGTGTAAAAATCAGAGTTCTTCAGATCAATTGAATATATCTCTATGCTCGGAAGGGGTATAATTATAACTGAGAATAATCGGGGATATCAGTGAGGAAAGAGTAGGTTCCTGCATCGTAATTCATGCGTACACAGTAATGCTTAAGTCCGTTGCTTACCATTAGATAATCAACGCGAAGCACAATGTTGTATCGTGATATCTGATCAAAGACCTTTTGTGTGATAGTAACGGCAGGAGATTTGTATTCTACTATTACAGCAGGATTTCCTGCTCTGTTATAGACAACCGAATCGCATCGGCGCTTCATTCCGTTCAAATCAATAGTCTGTTCATTGGCTATATGTGACAAGGGAACTCCTTTATAATTAATAAGATACGAAACAAATGCCTGCCTTACCTTCTCTTCGGGAGTCAATGCTGTCCATGTTTTACGAATAGGGTCCCATATAGTCCGCTTACCATCCTGTTCGCTAATTTTAGCTTCAAAAAAAGGCAAATTCAACTCAATCATTTATATCTTTGTAAAAAAAAAGAAATCTTATAGAATTCTCATAGAATTTAGAATTCAACTATATTTCAAATAACATATACATATTTCATCATTACAATTACAAAGGTAAAGAAAGGAATTAAAATGTCAACATCAGGAACAACAGCATACCGCCAAATTCTCTCCGAACTAAAAAAGGGAATATACAAACCTGTCTATTATCTTATGGGAGAGGAACCCTTTTTCATTGATTCAATATCGGATTACATCAGAGATAATGCGCTGCCTGAAGAGGCTCGTGACTTCAATCAACTGGTCGTGTATGGCAACGAAACCACAATGGGTGAGGTGATCCAGCGCGCAAAGGCATATCCTATGGGCTCAAACAGGCAAGTTATAATAGTTAAAGAGTCCCAGAACATATTTAAAGGTAACGAAGTTGGCTCAGCAACTCCTCAAGAGATTCTAATCTCCTATCTGCAAAAACCGCAGATGAGTACAGTCTTAGTCTTCTGCCATAAGAACGGAACACTTGATAAACGCAGAAAGGTAGTATCGGAAATTGAGAAAACCGGTGTTCTTTTTGAATCTAAAAAGATCAGAGATGATGCTATAGATGCTTTTGTTGCTGATTTATTGAGAGAAAAAGGTATGTCCATGTCGCCAAAAGGCATTGCTATGATAAGTGAAGCTGTCGGAAATGACCTATGTCGTCTTAGCGGTGAACTTGACAAACTGGCCACAGCCATGCCTGCGGGGAAAAGTGAGATCACTCCCGAATTCATAGAAGAGTTGGTAGGTATAAGTAAGGATTTCAACATATTTGAATTCAGAGATGCACTGATAAACAAAGATGTGCTTAAGGCAAACCGAATAGCCGCTTACTACGAAAATAATCCTAAAACATACCCGATACAGCTTGTAACAGCCTCTATTTTTCCATACTTCGCCAATTTGATGCTGGCATTCTATGCTGCAGACAAAAGTGACAGAGGTATAGCTAAACAGCTTGGATTAAAGAGTACATGGGGTGTGAGAGACTATATAAAAGGCATGAAGAACTTCACTGCAACAGAAACTATGAACATTATAAGTACAATAAGGGAATATGATGCAAAATCTAAGGGAGTTGATGCCACAGCTAATACCGGTAAAGGTTTGCTTCGTGAACTTGTTTTCAAAATTCTGCATTAATACCGGATTGTTTCTAAATTTTTAAAATCACAGCGATTAGTCGCTTCAAATATCTATTATAAGGCTGCCACTTGGTGGCCTTAACTTTATTTAACAAAAACATTTGTAAAACAATATGTAGTAAATTCCACATTTGTACAATATATTCAACGATATTACAAATGTATAAGTATGTTTACAAAACAATTTAATATCTCCAAATCAATGCTATATTTCAATATGCAAGAACTAATACAATTTTGAATATTAAATGTAATTACCTTATTACCAGATATATTATATATAAAATATAAACCATTAAATTATACTTTTTGAAGATGATATACATAATAGAAATATTGTGCGAAAATATGTATAATAAGTATATTAAATAAATTATAACCAGTTCCTTACATTAAATTACTAAACCAAATTTTAATCAAAATCAATGGGTTGCAATCATTCGAGATAACATTTATACAATCTTGTTGTACACATTTGTAAAAGTTACATTTGTCTGTACATTATAAATATTGCACATTTGTACATTTTACATTACGATTTATTTTATTACATTTGTAACTTAATGGAAATCCACATTATTTACGAATGAAAGATAGACTTGAAGAGCTGATGCAAGCAATGAATCTTACACCGACGCAATTTGCAGAAAAGGTGGGAATACAACGTTCGACACTACAACATATATTAAGTGGTCGAAACAATCCCAGTATGAAAGTCTTTACTCAAATCCATTCCGCTTTTCCTGATGTTGACCTCTACTGGCTGCTTTATGGTACAGGTGAACCCTTTAACAGTAATATTCAACACAACAGGGATTTTCAGAATGATTATCCCCTGTTCTCCAAAAAAGATTTTTTTCAACCGACAGCCGGGACTGCTCCCGAATATTCAAATTTTGAAAGGGATGACAAAGAGTCTAAAACAAAAAAAACGATAGAAGAGAGAGAGGATGGAAAGAAGATTGAAGCCGTTTCGGTAAACAAGGAAAGTATGATAAAAGAGATCGTAATTTTCTTCGATGATGACACCTACAAAAAATTTTTGCCGGATTTAAATAAATAACACATTTTTTTTTGTTTTTTGTTTTTTTGGAGTTATTTTTGCTTTAAGAAACCAAAAACAAATTTGACTATGAAAAAATATATTATTTTCACTGCTATTTCAACCATTTTTCTGGTTGGATGTCGTACCAGTAAAGACGTTGCTCTCACCAGTCAGCATGAGTTTATACAGACTGTTCTTGTAAAACAGGTTGAAGCTGCTATAGACAATAATATCATTGCCGCAAAATACGAGAATGGTACCACCTTATATTATACGATACTCGATAATTTTGGAAATGTTTCACTGACCTGGGATCGCAGTTCAAACCGTCAATCGTATGATGAGGGTTACAGTACCTATAAAGGAGACATTGACATTCCTTCGTTTGTAATGGTATCCGGTTTAAATGAAGAATTTATATTCAGGGTAGTTGAGATTGACGACTACGCTTTCTACAATTGCACTAATGTTACCTCAATCAATATTCCTCACAGTATTAACCGCATTTTAGCCAATGCTTTAAAAGGGTGTTCAGGATTGGTAAAGATTACCGTAAACGAAAGGAATGCTATGTATAAGGACATTGACGGTGTACTGTTCAGTAAAGATAGCCGGATGCTTGTCAAGTATCCTGCCAAAAAAGAGCTCCCCGGCTACACAATATCCGAAGACGTATCCTTCATCTGTCAAGAGGCTTTCCAGGACAACAGCTTCCTGAGAAGAATAACAGTAGGTAATTTCGTGACAGTTATCAGTGACTACGCATTCAAAAACTGCAGCGAATTAAGGGATGTTACCCTTGGCAGAAATGTCAGAGTTATAGGAAAGCAATCATTCTTTGGCTGTCTGAAACTTGAAACCCTCAATTCACGCAACGTATTCCCGCCACATAACAGCCCTGTTGTATTTGAAGAAGAAACAAAAGAGAATTGCAGGCTTTACGTACCCAGAGGTCAGATGGAGAACTACAAAAGACACCTTGAATGGAGCGAATTCAAAAATGTTGTAGAATACTAATACAACATGTATTTTGACACAACCAGATCCATTTTAAGATTTTACACTAAGACCACCTTTTTGTGCCCTCAAACAGTCGGGACGGCTTAACATTAGTATGAGGCGGTCTTAGATTGGAACAAAGCTCGGTATTTTACCGGGCTTTTTTATTACTTTTGTAAACGAAAAGAGTGAGTATAAGAATCACTTATGGATTTACTTAAGAGATTCTAAACTGCCGAATAACGAAATATGAACCGATGAAGAAATTTCTGTTAGACCTTACCGTTGCCGACAATAGGATGGTCAGCCCAAACTCCGCCTTACTCACGCTGCAAAGTGACAAGGGTCTGCCCGACATGGTGGCCGGACAGTTTGCAGAACTTAAAGTCCCTTCGGCAAAAGTGTTGTTAAGAAGACCTTTATCAATACATTCGGTTGACCGTTCCCAAAACAGAATTGAATTTCTTATACAGGCAGTAGGTGAAGGAACAGCCGCCCTTGCCGCAATGAAAAGAGGCGATAAGCTTAATGTGCTGCTGCCCCTTGGCAACGGCTTCAGCTACCGCTCCATACCCGTGGAAAGGCCGCTGCTTATAGGTGGCGGAGTGGGAGTGGCTCCGCTGCTGTTTCTTGGACAAGAACTGGCTTTGAACGATATCAGACCTACATTTTTGCTCGGAGGTCAAACTAAAAGTTCCATACTGCGGAAAGAAGAATTTATGAAATACGGTGATGTCTTTGTTACAACCGAAGACGGATCGGAAGGCGAGAGAGGTTTCGTGACAGACCATACTTTGCTGTTTGACAGCATTCTGTATGACAGAGTATATGCCTGCGGCCCATTGGCAATGCTTAAAGCTGTTGCACAATGGGCAAGGGAGCATGAAATAGTCTGCGAAGTGTCGCTTGAGAATCGCATGGCATGTGGAATAGGTGCCTGTTTATGCTGTGTAGAGGATACCGCCGATAAGGGCAATGTGTGTGTATGTACAGAAGGGCCGGTCTTTCAAACAGATAGATTAAAATGGTTTCATTAAATACAAAAATAGGTTCGCTTGAACTCAGGAACCCGGTCATGACGGCATCGGGTACATTCGGGAATGGAACAGAGTATGCCGACTTCATGGATATAAGCCGCCTTGGAGCTATTGTAGTTAAAGCTACCACGCTCAATCCGCGTCAGGGCAATCCTTACCCGAGAATGGCCGAAACGCCGTCAGGCATGCTTAATGCAGTAGGATTACAGAATAAGGGGGTAAACTGGTTTGTCAGTCATATCTATCCTGAAGTAAGAAAGATAGGATGTCCAATTATTGTCAACGTATCGGGTTCGTCCATTGAAGATTATGTTGAAGTTGCAAACATTGTTAACACTCTTGACGATATCCCGGCCATTGAGCTGAACATTTCCTGCCCTAACGTAAAAGAGGGCGGAATGGCTTTTGGAGTGAATGTTCAAAGTGCCGCCCAAGTAGTAAAGGCCGTACGCAAGGCATACAATAAAATGCTTATTGTCAAACTCTCACCCAACGTGACGGACATAACCCAGATTGCCCGCGCCGTTGAGGATGCCGGGGCCGACAGCGTCTCCCTGATAAACACCTTGCTGGGCATGGCTATTGATGCCGAGAAACGTCGTCCCATGCTTTCGACAGTTACCGGAGGGCTGAGCGGTCCGGCCGTGAAACCGGTTGCTCTGAGAATGGTCTGGCAGACGGCCAGTGCAGTGAAAATTCCCGTTATTGGGATTGGAGGTATTTGCAGCGCCGCCGATGCTGTGGAGTTCCTGCTTGCCGGAGCATCGGCAGTACAGATAGGGACGGCCAACTTTATCGACCCCTCAATTTCCGGAAAGATAATAGACGGAATAGCCCAATATCTGGAGAGGCACGGATTCAGTTCGGTTCAGGAGATCATAGGCACTCTTGAAACTCAGTAAGATCTCAACAAAGCCTATATCCAACGTTTGATATGTGACGGCCCCCCTAAAGATCGACTAAAAACCGAAAATTTACAAGCGAAAATTTAAAGCAGATCCGGCCGCAGCTGTTTGGTACGCTCCAAAGACTGCTGGAACTCCCACTCGTCAATCATGGCCTGATTGCCTGAAAGCAGAACTTCAGGTACTTTCCAGCCTTTATAGTCAGCCGGGCGGGTATAGATTGGAGGAGCCAGCAGATTATCCTGAAAACAATCCGACAGGGCCGACTGACCGTCGGTCATGACACCCGGAATAAGCCTCACAATACTATCGGTCATAACGGCTGCTACAAGCTCGCCTCCGGTCAGGACATAATCGCCTATGCTGAATTCACGTGTTATAAGATGTTCGCGGATACGGTAGTCTATTCCTTTGTAGTGGCCGCAGAGAATGATAATATTGTTTAGCAGTGAAAAGCTGTTGGCCGCCTTCTGGTCAAAACGTTCGCCGTCGGGCGAGGTATATATAACCTCGTCGTAATCTCTCTGCGATTTGAGTTCGGTTATAAGCCGGTCAATAGGCTCAATCTTCATGACAAGACCGGCAGAACCGCCAAACGGATAATCATCGGTCTTACGATGTTTGTCAACGGTATAATCTCTTATATTATGCAGATGTATTTCGGCAAGTCCGGCTTTTTGGGCACGGGACATTATGGAGTGGTTGAAGAAGCCTTCAATCATCTCAGGAAACACGGTTAGAATGTCTATACGCATAATTATGTGGCATTATCGACTGCAAATTTACAAAATTATGCTTAAATTCGCGGTCTGTCCGGAGGTTCTTTCAGCCGGGTCAAAATTTATGAGAGAAAAGGAGCGTATTCTTGAGTTGCGTGAACAACTGCACAGGCACAATCATCTATACTACGTGCAGAATTCACCCGTCATATCGGACATTGAGTTTGACAGCTTGATGCACGAGTTGTCGGCTCTTGAGAAGAAATATCCTGAAATGAGAGACCCGAATTCACCGACTGAGCGGGTAGGAAGCGACATCAGCAAGGGATTCAAACAGGCGGCTCACAGATACCCCATGCTCTCGCTTGACAACACCTACGACGAACAGGAGGTACGCGATTTCTTTCAGCGCGTAAACGAACTTCTGAATGAACCTTTTGAGATATGCTGTGAACTGAAATATGACGGACTCTCCATATCGCTCATATATGAGGATGGAGAGCTGCAACAGGCTGTAACCCGCGGTGACGGGACGCAAGGCGATATTGTGACCGAGAATGTCCGTACAATAAAATCTATTCCGCTGGTACTTCAAAAAAACAGCGGCTACCCGCAGAGTTTTGAAATACGCGGTGAGATCCTAATGCCCTGGAGCTCGTTCGATATGCTGAACACCGAACGGGAACGGCAGGAGGAACCGCTCTTTGCGAATCCCCGTAACGCAGCATCGGGCACCCTGAAGCTGCTTAACCCGCAAGAGGTGGCACGGCGTCATCTGGATGCCTATCTATATTATCTGTTGGGTGAAAATTTGACATGCGACGGACACTATGAGAATATGATGGCGGCAGCCGGATGGGGCTTTAAGGTATCGGACCACATGAAGAAATGCTCAACCGTCAATGAGGTGCTCGATTACATCCGATATTGGGATAACGAGCGCAAAAATCTGCCCGTAGCCACAGACGGCATTGTGCTAAAAGTCAACTCAATACGCCAACAGCTGAATCTGGGATACAAAGCCAAATCGCCCCGTTGGGCAATCGCATTCAAATTTCAGGCTGAAAGGCAGGTCACCCGTCTGAACAGCGTCTCATATCAGGTGGGCAGGACGGGTGCTGTGACTCCGGTGGCCAATCTGGATCCGGTACAGTTGTCAGGTACAACGGTAAAACGGGCCAGTCTGCATAACTCGGACATCATAAAGAGCCTTGACCTTCACATAGGCGACATGGTCTATGTTGAAAAAGGAGGTGAGATTATACCCAAGATCACCGGTGTGGATATGGAATCCCGTTCCATTCTTTTGGGCGATGCCGTCCGTTTTACAACCGTATGCCCCGAATGTGGAACCGCTTTGATACGGTATGAAGGCGAGGCTGCACACTATTGTCCGAACACAACCAGCTGCCCTCCTCAGATAAAGGGACGTATTGAACATTTTGTCGGCCGTAAAGCCATGAATATAGACGGCCTGGGGACCGAAACCATTGACCTGCTCTATCAGGTCGGACTGATAAAGGATATTGCCGACCTCTATACACTCAAAGCTACAGATATAAGCCGGCTGGAGGGTCTTGGTGAAAAGTCGGCCATAAACATAATCCGCGGAATAGATAATTCTAAGCAGGTCCCCTTTGAAAGGGTGCTCTTTGCCATAGGCATCAGATTCGTGGGTGAAACAGTGGCAAAGATCCTGGCACGTGCGTTCAAATCAATTGAAGCGCTTGAAAACGCCACATTTGAGGAACTCACCTCGGTAAACGAGATAGGCAAGAAGATAGCTCAAAGCATCATAGATTTCTTTCAGGACGAACGTAACCGCAATCTGGTGGATCGCCTGAAGGAATACGGGCTTCAAATGGAAACTGCCTTTGCCGAAGAAGAGGAGAGCAGCAATTCGCTTGCCGGCAAGACAATAGTTATAAGCGGGGTCTTTAACCGCCATTCACGTGACGAATACAAGTCCATTATTGAGAGATACGGCGGGAAGAACTCCGGCAGCATATCGGCCAAGACATCATTCGTACTGGCGGGCGAGAATATGGGACCTGCCAAACGTGAAAAAGCGCTGGAACTTGGTGTGAGGCTTGTAAGCGAGACTGAATTTTTGGAAATGATTGATGAAAACAAATAGATAATAACAATGAATTACTCTTACCCTTTTAAAGGATTCGGTGTTGCACTTGTAACGCCATTCAAAATAGACGGTCAGATCGATTTTGAGACTTTGACGCGGATTGTTGATAATCTGATTTCAGGCGGGGTTGACTACTTGTGTCTTCTTGGGACCACAGCCGAAACTCCTACACTGAATACGGAAGAACGTCAACAGATAGTAAAGCATGTAACGAATCAGGTGAACCGCAGGATCCCGATTTTGGTCGGATGCGGCGGAAACTGCACCGCCAATGTGGTAAATGAACTGAAACAATACGACCTGGATGGTGTTGACGGTATCCTAAGCATAGTTCCATATTACAACAAACCGTCGCAGGAGGGTATGTACCGCCACTTCTGTGAGATTGCAAAAGCATCGACCAAACCGCTCGTATTATATAATGTACCCGGACGTGCGGGCGTGAACATGAGCGCCGCCACGACCCTGAAATTAGCCCGTGAGTTTCCTCAGATAATAGGAGTTAAGGAGGCTTCAGGCAATATGGAACAGATAAATGAGATCATTGCCGGTGCGCCTGAAAATTTCCGTCTTATCAGCGGCGACGACTACCTTGCAATGGAAGTTATACGCAACGGTGCGGCCGGAGTGATTTCCGTAATAGGCAATGCAATACCAAACACTTTCGGCAAGGTCATACATCTTTCCAAAGAGCGCCGTTTTGACGAAGCAGCAACCGTAAACAGTAAGCTTGAACCATTGTACGGCCTGATGTTCCGCGAAGGAAGTCCCTGCGGGGTCAAAGCTCTGATGTCAAGCCGGGGAATGCTTGAGAACGTATTACGTCTGCCGCTCGTACCGGTAAGCCGCGCTCTCAATGATGAGATAGTTGAAAAATTTAAAAATATAACATAATGAAAATCAATGGCATACTGACTACAATCGTTCTGCTCTCCTTTTTCTTATTATACGGATGCCGCAATAGAACCGCCCGTATTGAAGACGAGGTAACCGAATCGGTTGTACAGGACACCATTTATCCCGAATTCCGGTGGGAGATATGTATTGACAGTCTCGATATTCACAGCGGCATTATTGGCCGTAACGAGGTACTTTCCACAATACTGGGCAGACACGGAGTAGGGGCATCGGTCCTGCATGAAGTTGAAACTATATCGAAAGACATTTTCAATGTCCGCAGACTTCAGGCCGGAAAAACATATCATGTCTTGACCGACCGGGATTCAGCCATGACAGCCAGATACTTTGTTTATGAAATATCGGCAGTTGATTATGCGGTATATTCACTGACGGACAGCATATTCAGCTATGTGGGACAGGCCCGGACCGATACTCTCTATAAATCTGTCAGCGGAATTATTGAATCCTCGCTCTGGAATGCCATGATGGCCAACGGAGCAGCGCCTGACCTGACGGGACAACTTGCCGATATCTATTCATGGACGATTGATTTCTTCGGGATACAGCGCGGTGACTCCTTCAACGTATATTATGAAGACATTTATATTGACACAACAAGGGTTGCTACCGGCAACATCCTGGCTGCCAACTTTATAACCGGAGGGAGAGACCATTTCGCATTCAGATACCATTATAACAACGGACGTGGCGAATATTTTGACCAGAACGGAACAAGCCTGCGCAGAGCATTCCTGAAGGCGCCGCTCAACTTTTCAAGAATAAGCTCCAGATTCTCAAATGCACGCCGTCATCCCATAACCAAGATAGTCAGGCCGCACCATGGCGTTGATTACGCCGCGCCGTCAGGTACGCCGGTCTATTCGGTCGGCGACGGAACTGTAATAGCAAGAGGTTGGGACAGCAATGGCGGAGGTAATTACATTAGAATACGACACAATTCCACATACGTTACTCTCTATATGCATCTTAGAGGATTTGCAAGCGGAATCCATCAGGGGACCAAGGTATCGCAAGGCCAGCTTATTGGCTATGTAGGGGCAACGGGAATGGCCACAGGGCCGCATCTGGACTACCGTGTGTATAAGGATGGAACGGCAATCGATCCGCTTAGAATGGACCTGCCGGCCGTTGATCCCATCAAAGAGCAGGACCTTCCGGCATATTGGGATTCCATACGTCCGTTAATGAAAATCCTGACCGGGACAGAGAGTCCGTTGGATTCCTTGCAGGCGGTTGCCCTTTCAGCCGGGTCAGCCGAGGTAGTGTTACATTTAGTGTGTCTCTAGTCTAAATCCTCTATTAGCCTTGTTGCAAAATTATTCTTTTTTTCCTTTTTCACCTCATACTTGATTTGTATTTTTAATTCCGATACCTGTACAAGAATC